>Ga0209611_10001003_pt1 | contig 46355 bp, 31 predicted proteins | sample S1TSphgellanicum_3_FD_187693 | JGI IMG/M metagenome (GOLD analysis project Ga0209611, IMG submission 187693) | Host-associated microbial communities from peat moss isolated from Minnesota, USA - S1T2_Fc - Sphagnum magellanicum MG (SPAdes) (version 2) | ecosystem: Host-associated > Plants > Peat...
ACAGATATGTGTGAGTTATTTCACTGTTTGTGCAATTTACATTTCAGAAATGATTCAATGGATATAGTTTTGTGCAATTTACATTTCAGAAGTGATTCAATGGATTTAGTGTTTGTATCCATTTTATGCAAGGTACTGGTATCCATTTTATGCAAGGTACTGATGTAAGGAACATTTTCATAAGCTTTCTCGATTTGATTCTCACTATGAATAATTGAAAGTCATTTCTCTTAAATTCTGGAAAATTTTGCAAAGTCCCCCTGGGGCCATCTCCATTATATTTCTCCAGGAATAAGGGAGAAAAGATGTGCACTAATGGCACTGAATATTGGGTTTAGTTGACAAATTGAATGTATCTTTTTGATTAACTTGATAAAATACTACCCAACATATAAGTTTACTTCCAAACCTTTACAATGGCAACTATCTTTTGAGGCATGTTTGCATGTGAATATATATTATATATATACAAACTTTAGCTCATTGTTTATAATCAAAGGAAGATTTTTTTTAAAGAAAATCATTTATGGTCTCATGTAATAATCTTACAATTGCATGTTAAGAATATTTGATTATTCATTTACAATCCCGTATACAAATTAAATTTTTAGCTCATTCCATTTTATGGTTACATGTAAAAAAAAGTTTAATGGATTCTACATATATATCAAATATTTTATTCATTTAATTTTTGATCATGTGTAAAAAAAGAAAAATCCCTTTTCTTTTCAATTACATGCTTGTCACATGTCTAAACAAATTTCATCATATACAAATTATTTGCTTGTATTTTTTTGTTTTTTCACTTAGTTATTATGAATTAGTGAAACCCAAAAGATAAAGAAGATTTGAGAGAGAGAAGTTGTCATAAGTGTCAAGGGCGGTCATCTCAAAGTAATGTCAACAAGAATGTTGACATCTCTAAAGTGGGGGAGAGTGATATACCTTTTTAAACCCCTTAAATGTGAGGTTTCGTTTAGTTAGGGCCCAAGTTCAAATCATTGCAAAGTGACCTTTGTGTTAGTTTCAATTGTGAGCCTAAATGTTAGGCTATGTTTGACTTTTGGTTTGACAGATTCATGAATTGTATAAGTGTTGACAAATGAAGGTTTGAAAAAGGGGCTCAAGGTGTTGTCTTCAACATGCTAAGTCCTTCACCTAAACAAGTTGGTAGTTAGGCTAAAATCCTATAGATGGTAACTTTGAGTAACAAAGCCTTGAACCACTTGAACACTTGGGAAATCAGCAATGGGTTTTAATCTCACCCATTTAGAGGTTGAGAATAGCCCAAGGTTTTGAGGTAAGTTTGAATGCCGTAGCTTTACCAAGTGCGTAATTTTTCATGTGTAGGTAATGTAGGTGTTTAAGATGGCACATGAATAGAGCAAAAGTGATGGTGAAACAATGCCATGGTGTATTCATGTGCAATATTTATAGAATGTTATTACAATAAAAACTAGCCTTGTGTTTACTTTGACCGAAAGCTAACATGACACCACCATGATGACAAACATGAAATCACCACATCATGTCTATTTGAACAAACATGAAAACAAATGCAAGCATGCACCAAATAGTTGTACACCCACTTGTAAAAATAAAATTCACCAAGGAAAAATGGATGTCAAATTTGACATCTCACCTAGTTTTCACTAAATTAATAAATTCTCATTGTTATAATCCATAATTGATATTAGATGCCATATCCAACTCATGTTGTCCTTTGCCCAAAAAGATTAGGTGAGGCAATACATCTTTGGATGTCAAATTGGGCAAGTTTAGTGCATATTTCATGCAAACCAACATACCTTTTGTTTGTAATGCCATGTTGGTGAGCCTTTAACATGGCATGCTTGAAACACAAGTCTTGGGAAACTTTTTCCAACCAAAGAATCTCAAAACTACCAATAGACTTTAGAGCAATAATCATGATTCTTGATTTTGAACTTTCATCTTTGACATGAATAATGGCTTTTGTTTTTGCTGCAACACTAACTTGGGTTAGGATTCATGGTTCTCAATAATGACAACAACATATACACCTTCATATGAAACCAAACCAAAGACTTGACAAAGAATTGAGTTTAGGACAAATTTCACACTTGGCATGGGTCGAAAAGAGTGAAATACATTCCCACCCAAAATAAAACATGTGTGGAAATAAAGGAGAAAGATCTTTAAAATCACAAGTTGCATTCTCACTTTGAGAGTTGGATTCTCGAGGAATTCAAAAACATGTTCAAATTAAAGATTTTTATGTCATTAAAAATGTTTCAATGTGACTATAATGAAATAGGCTTGCATTGCGAAAAGAAAGGGAATTTTTTTGAAAGTTATGAAGATTTGAAAAGTTGGGACCTTTATCCTACATTTGAACAAAAATAAATAAATTATATTCACTTCTCTCCAACATGAAAATTCATATCATTCTCATGTAAATATACAACCCTCTAATACAACTTTTCTTTAACAACATTATGAAGACATAGATATGACCATTACTTTCAGATGTGTCACATTTGATATCTTATAGAACAAGAATACATCATGAATCAATTAATGTGCACAAATTTATAAATTCATCCATATGTTTTAATTCGTGATGTTCATGGGTTAACGATGGTGTATAAAAATCACTTACACCCACATTCTTTCAATGCAACAACTATAGTAATGATTTGAAATACAGAGTAACAACTTTTAATATTAATACACGAAAAGCAACACAAATTTTATGTGTGTACAAAACTCAGCATTTGTATTTCATTTTGCATTGTGTACAATGCATGATTCCTTTAGAAAAAATCACCTACACCTACAAAAAGAAAAGTTTGAATTTTTTTTAACACAATATAATTTCTTTACATGTTAACATTTTTCTTTGCAAATTGTTGGAAGGGGGGGGTGAGCATACAACCTTCAAATAGTGTGAAACTAAGTTTCAATTCATAAATGTGCACAATGATCTTTAAGAATCCAAGATGACCAATTAAAAAATGATTTTGAAGAACCCTAATCATAAAGCCAATGAAGTCTTAACCCATTTATAACTTGAGTTCATAATAATAAAAACATTTACATTGCATTGCTCTAATATGACCTAAGAGAATTCCATGCTTGCCAATAAGGCCTGGGTCTCACCACTTTTCAACCATTTTCCCCAGGTCAAAAGTGGAAACATAAGAGAAAGACATGGCTTCATTTCTACCTCTTGACCTCAAAATGAATTTAAAATTTTGGGTCCTCAATTGACTTTCTAAACTCATTGGACAAGACACTAGTCTTCAAGGTGTGTTCAAACTTCAGTATCTGTAAAGTGGCCTTTCTTTTATTGGTGAAATTTCGCCCAAAAATAAACATTAAAAATTATAAAATTGAAAATGAAGTGATTTTGGGAAGTTTTAATTGTCAGAAGCTGGAGGGGAAAATCAAGTTAAAATTGTCCAATGCATATGTTTATAGCAAAAAATCATAAAAGGACAGTTACAGCTACTTCATATTTTGTTTATACCACAGTACCTTGGCAGCTTCAACACATGTTTGTCAAATAATTAATTAATTTTGAATATTTCATCTTGAGGCTAAAAATATTCTTGAAGACTCAATATTCTTCTTCACAAATTTGTTTTATTTTTTTGGGGGGGGTAAAAATCAAAATATCTAAAAATATATAATTAGTGTCTAAGCTGCCAAGTTAGCAGGCTAGTATGATTTAGCTAATTGTTTTTAGGGATGATCATCACTTTTTTTGCATCTTCCTAATGGATCATTGCCACTTTGGGTAAAAGCAAAAATTCTTAAAAAAAACACTGATATACACATATATAGTTGATACCTTTGGCTCTCCCAAAAAGATTGTGAGTTACAGCAGGAATTTGCTGCTTGTCCCATGTGACCAAGTCATCATCTGCGCATTGTGGACGCTATTCTATTAATGTACTAATAAGAGCATCTCCAGTAGTGCTGAGTTTCTGACACCTCCATTAGAGTTGGATAAAGAAAAGTCAAAGTATGCCTGTTTGGATCAGGAAAATAGTTTTGGCCTGGCACTTTTCAACAGTTTACTGGGGCTCATAAAAGGCACATCAAAATTGTGGACCTGCTAGAAAAGAGTACTAAATATGATTTGACTGCGCCTTCTTATTTCTGATTGGCCAATCATAATGATTGGTTAAGGTGGTTTGCTATTAATAGTCTCCTAGCTATTTGCACTCCCCGTTTTAGTTTTGTGGGTGGGGTTTTAAATTTTAAAATAACTAAACTTGGATGTGAGAAATAGGCACTGGCCCCTTTTTTTTCTTTTTCAAGTACGGAGCGAAAAATATCAAAAGATGATTAAAGTTTTGTGAACTTCACATATGATTTATAGCCAGATTTGGCTAAATCTTCTTAGAGATGATCATCACATTTTCTACAACTTCCTATGGACAATCATCACTTTGGCTTTAGAAGAAAATCATAATAAAGACACTAATTGACACCTTGTTCAGGAGCAATTTTTTCAGAATTATCTATTCAGAGCATCTATGCTCCCAGACCGGCAAACAACTCCTTTACTTTAGAATAGAATACTGTTTAATGATCACTGTCGCCACCCACAAATGTGGTAAAAGTCCCTTTAAACACTCAAAGACCATTTATATCTAAGTTACATCTGGACGAGAAATAGTCACTGTCCAAATCCATGGTAGAAAAAAAGCTTTTAAAGGGGTTGAAATGACCACTGCAAAATGGACCATCAATACCAGAGAGCAGCAGGATTTGCACCATTCTGCTGCAAGGTTTAATGAAAAGGGATGTTTGTGGGTGTGGGGTAGAGATGCTCTCAGGTGTTTGAAACGAGGAATAAGGGGGGGGGGGGGCACTTGATCTTGAGTTTTAGAACTTTTAGATTGATGAATCCCTGGCAAAGTCCATTAAACAAAGCACCCAGCAAAGGGGGAAAAGAAGGAGCAAACAGAGCGCTTACACTAGCCAAAGCAAAACTAGGTTCGAAAACAAGTACCGAAACAAATGTTGTGTAGGCAGGCATCACAAGGATAGAGAGGTAATGCCAGACGTCTCTTGCCTCTTCTATTGCGCCCCGGTCCTCCAGGCAACGCAGTTGGACCCGGCTACAAAGTGGCCTGAAAAAGTTCGTACCTTATATTAAGAAGATGAGACAGCTGCTGCTGATGACAGAGGTCGGTGCATTCTGGGTCACATGTGTACGTGTTGTTGAGTCGACGACGGTGGAGTAAATGGGGATCCTCGCTTATGGCCTTGCAAGACGCGGCTTCATGCCCTTTCTTTAGATCTGGTCATTAATGGTTTTCCTCACTATCATAGCCTCTAAGTGCTAAAACACTGAAGTTTTTTCTCGTTTTCTCAACAAGAACGAAGGAAGTGCGTAGCAGCAATTACCATTGCCATAGCTCTGGGCGGACGGAGGATTCGGTCTGAAGCCTAGCCACTAATGATGTCGTGCAATTCGTGTGAATATTGACTGCTTATTGCTCAAGATCAGTACCTGTTTAGCTCTGCTATTAATTAGATGAGGTGCCTTCCAAGTTCAATTTTCTTTTTGTTTTTTGCAATGAGCCAATTTGATTCGCCCATCACTCAAAAAAATTTGAAACTATGGAGGCTACCTAACATAGAAAGTAGAATTCCTTCCCTTTGGCCTACCTATATAGGTGAAAGGAGGACAACATTTGCCAAAGCATATGGGATTCAAGTGAGGTGCTATTGAGAACATTTTGGGGAACACATTGAGAACTTGAAGCACATATTGATATTCTGATGGGAACCCATTGGGAACTGAAGTGAAACATATTGAGAACACATTGGGAACCAGGGTAAAATGGAAAAAAAAACCTTTCCTCTCCCCCACCTCGCCCACCCTCCCAAACTTAAAAGGCGAAAAGGCAAGCCACCATGAGTGCATGCTTGGGCCTTCCCATTGGCTGCATGAAATTTCTCTTCCCATAAGAGTTCATCACTATTTTTGGCCTGGGCTAATGCCCCTTGCAAAGAACAACCTACCTATAGGACGTGTATGTGTGTTTTTCTCTGTTCGTGTGCACAAGCCCCATCACCTTTAGTGAACCCGCAGCTACACTGGTACGAAGGCTTTCTTTTTGGACCCATGACAAGCAATTTGAAAGGGAAAAAAAAGGTTAAAAAAAATTATGCCTGTCAAAAGAAATGCAGTGAGAAAAAAAAGTCTTTGAGTCACATGGAAAAGCAAAGTAGAAAATAGCTCATTACTTTTTTTTAAAGAAATGGTATACATGTCATTAGATGAGAGGTTAAAATGAACAAGGGGTATGTCACACTATGCCCTTGCGATTTACATTAAAAAGTACCTTAATGCAAAAGAAGAATTATGGAAATTCAAATATTTCACCATGCAAAAATATAATCTTAAAAAAAATCCTCTAAAAGAAACCAAAATCCTTCAAGATATCATAACTCTATAACCAATCTCAAGTTTCACACAAGCCAAAATATCATCTTTCAAAAATCCGCAAATAAAAATAGACCTACTACCTAGGGGCCAAAATCCTTTAAGCTACTATACTCTATAATGAATCTAAACACAATATCCTTGCCTTGGTAGGCAAAGCCCAACAAACAGTTACATTGGTAAATTGGTACCTCAACTTTCGTAGTGAGGTCTTTTAAAAATTAAAGCACACATCACTTGGGAAATGTTAGAATTGGACTTTAATTTATTTTAATGACTGAACATTTATAATGTTTAGAAACAACCTAAGTAAGGATTTTTATTTATTTTTAAATCATGCTATCAATTTATGTGTTGCCAATTGATTCACCCAAGGACTAAATGAGGCAAGGAAAACATTTTTGTACTAAGTTATTAATAAGTTATGAATTAGAAAAAATCAAGATTTCTTATTTTTTAAACCTCAGCCTTTGAATCTCTTTTCTTGTGTAGGTTTCTGGGAGCTTTTGAGCAAGTTGAACCAACACTTACACTAATACAAAAACCTTTGTACAGGAGGACTCCTAATTAGAGCCTATATTTAACTACCATTTGAACTTCAAAACCTTGATTTACTTTAAGGATGGGATATTGATGATGGTTAGAAATAACCCAAATGTTTTTGAGGTTTTTAAAAAGTTTAAATCAATTATAAAAATTTCAAACTTTTCTTTGTTTTTGTGCATTTCATGAGCTTTGATATTCACATTTTTGTGTGAAAGATTAAAATTTTGTCAACCAGTTCTGTGAAATGCAAAATAAAAATTACCTTACCCCAAAAAAAAAAAAGGTACATACATCAAAATACTCCACTGACTGCTACCATGATAAAAACCTTTAATGTTTTTAACTTGCTTCTAACCATAGTAAAAGTCATGTCCTATAAAATTAAATTAGTTTTTTTGCATCCATACTTAACATTTCTTGGCCACATCAGAACTTGATCATTTATTTTTACTGTAGTTGTTGAATGCCTTACAAGGCATAATGTGGTGGTGCGTGTTTTGAATAACATAATGCATAAATTGGTGAGCATTTCATTTTTTTGAAATGCCCATTGTCATTTTTTCCTTATGATACCTAGCAAACACCCACTAGGTATCACATAGACAAAAAGGGTGGTCATTTATGTGTTGTATAAGGACATGTCCACTGTAAATCAACAAATTCTTTAACCAAAATTTGTCAAGAAGTTTGTTCGACTTATGTCAATTTAAAATTGTTTTGCCTCACTGCAATCGCATGTCACAAAGCATTGATCCCAACGACGATCAACAATGGAACTACATATGATGTCATCTATGAGGACTTCTCCCCAAAGGAAGGAGCTTGTGGTTTTAACATGTCTTTCAAGAAGTTTGAAGCATGCACTTTCCTATAATTTTTTTTTTAAAAATCCAAACAATTGATAGCTAGCTCAAAAGTTCATGCATGTTAAGACATAATCATTACCATAAGCTCACTCAGGAATGCATTGTCTAGTCATGTCATGGAAGAACGGATCTGACCATCAACTAGAAAAGGAATGCACCAAAACAAACAAGCTCAAAAAAACAATTTATAAATTCACCGTGTAAATATGAGGAGTTGTAAATTGTCTTTTTCAATAACAACATTGCAAGTTGTGTGTTGGAAACTAACTTGGAAAAAAGTCTAAGATGTTCCTACAATCAAAACATGATCATTCAATGAAAATTTGCTTCTAAAATTACACTAAAACAAGAAATGGGTATGGACAATTTGTTTTTCTACACTTTCAAGGATGCCGTGGTGTGGTAGTATGTTGTTTGAACATATGAGGACATTAAGGAGATCCATGCCAAAAATTGGAGTTGGCATAGAGTTTGAAATGGCACTGCTTAATGAATGTTTTTGGAACCAAGTTCAAATTACAAAACAAAAACCCTCAATTCAAATTCACAATCACATCAACAACAACAACAATAGTTAACAACCAAAGACTCAATTACTTATTCAATTGAAAAAGAAATTGCTTCAAAAGGCAATGACACTTAAATTACATGTAAATGATGCATGAGATGAACACCATGGCAAACCTTGAGCAAAGATAAATGACAACGAAATAATGTAAAAGATCTTTTAACCACAGAAAAAAGCTCAAAGAATCTTAGATGAAAAGGGGGGAAAAAATAAATTAAAAACATTGAGCACGCGAATAAATAGTCAAAAACATGTGCAACCAAAGAAAAGAATAAAATGAAAAAGAGCATATCATAACCAGAGCAACAAAGCCTGAAAGGTAAACTCGACAAAAAAAAATTGATGATCACACGGTTGCAATGAAAATTCAACCAAAAAAAGATGGTGATCACAAGGTTGCAATGAAAACTCAACAAAAAAATAAAAAATTGGTGATCACATTGTTGCAATGAGAAGCTCCCCCAATAAATTTTACATCAAAATGCCCTCGACAAGGCTAGGCTGATAGGGTAGTGAGAGTGGAGATGCTCTAAAAAGCCCTTGGGGGCAGAGGCTTCAGCCTGGCCCACACCATTGGCGTGCTTGCTTTCTTTCTTTCTCTTGTTGGTGTTGCTAATATCGGAGCAAGAGGAAGAAGAAGACCAAGAAAGAAAGCTTCAACTGCAATTGGGTCGGTGGGATAGAATCCGTGCTGTGAGAAATTACAACAATAGTATTCTTTTCTTGTTTTGTGTTTGTGTGTGTGTGTGTGTGTGTGTGTGTTTTTGTGGGGACATGACCATCTCATGTACTGAATTATAGTTTTTCCTTCGCTTTCCATGAGCAGAGCACGCACATCTATGAAGTGGGATGTCAATCAAGTGAAGACAACAATTTTGCGTTGCATTTTTGCTTTTGATATCGAAATCTGCTTTCTCGATTCGCCTACAGTTTGCCGCTGTTATGTGTTTTTGTGGGTTTTGAAGGCAATACTTAAGTTCAAGAGGAGGACAATACAGCAGGAAGAAGCTAGCTTCTCCTACTACTACTACTACTACGGTAATGGTAATGGTCGAAAGAGAGAGAGAGAGAGAGAGAGAGAGAGAGAGATTTTTCCCGTTGTTTCTTTGTCTGATTTTTGTTTCTGTTTGTGCTAAGTGAAAATTGCGATGAAGGACAAAGACCCCCGCAGGAGTAGCAGCAGTCACTTAGAGATGGCATGGAAAGGGCAGGCGAGTAACCGTGGGGAGATTGTCTGGAGTGCCTTATCGGTCATCATTGCCGCTGTCGAGCTTTCCTTCGCGTGGCTGGTGCTGCTTTGTTTGATGATCAGTTTTTTTACTTCTAGATTCGTTCCTATCTCAGGATTTCGTGATCCCTGTTCCTGGTTGGTTTATCATCTCAAAGGAGGTGGGTCCCAAACGGAAGAGGACGGACTGCTTCCCTTTCGGACCTGCGCAGAGGATCGGCTGAAAGTGAGTTCTTTGGAAGAGAGTGGTAAAACCGGAGCTCACCAAGATCCAAGGGAACTCGCCAATGCGGCTGAAGGTGAAGCTGCTGATGGAGATGGTGACGAATGGCAAGCGAAGCAGACTTTCGACAAGAGCAGGGAGGCTGTCAACCTAGAGGAATCGCTCCAAGCCGAGCGGGGGGAGGCTCTCGCCGCGATTTATCTGGAGCTGGAAAAAGAGAGAAACGCATCAGCAACGGCTGCAAACGAAGCCATGGGAATGATTGCTCGTCTCCAAGAGGAGAAGGCCGCAGTGGTGATGGAAGCTCGGCAGTTCCGGCGGCTGGTTGATGAGAAATCGATGCACGATGAAGAAGCGATTGAGTATCTGCAAAAGGTTCTTGCAAATAGTGAGGAGGAGAAGAGTGAGTTGGAAGAAGAAATAATTTTTTACAGAATGAAGCTACTCCGTGAGCAGATGGAGGAGAAGAGCATAGGTGCTCGAAGAAATGGAAATAGTTTTCTCTTGCTCAGCGGAACCTTGCCTGAAGAGAGAAGAGGCCGTGAGAAATCGAAAGAAAAAGCAGCTGCTGCTAGTGCCAATGAAAGGGGTGCTGATGAAGATCAATCAAGGTTCAAGGTAAGAACAAACGAGGCGAAGTACCAGATCCGAAGTCCATTGCTGGGCTTAGGACCAACCAAAACAGATAGGGCAACATCCAGGTTGCTTAGCGCAATGGGTACTACCAAGAAGCAACTTGTCAATACCCCGGGTGTGAAGCCAGAGAATGGCAATGAGGCAGAGTTCATGAGCTTGAGAACAAGATTGAGCTCTGCTTGTCCTTCAGATGCAGCAACTGAGAGTCTGGGCAAAGGTCAGGATGCCTCAGAGAAGCTGTCAGATAGAGCATTGGAGGAGGAAAGGAGGTTGTCTGTGTTGGAATATGTGTGGAAATTAGAAGAGGAGTTCCGTGAGAAGGCAAGAAGAAAACAACCTGCCCAGATTGGGAGATCAAAAAGTGCGCAAGTACTGAGGTCCAAAACACAAAGTCCTGTTGAGAGGGCAGTGACCTTAGAGATGGCCACAAAGGCAGAGACATCAATGTCTGTCATGACTGAGGACAATCACTTGTGGCAAAGATGCCATGAAAGGAAACCCAGTGAAAGAAACTTGGATGTGTCATCTTTTGTGCAGGGATATGGCAGTGTCAATCCTGACCAACATAGTGAGGCAGATCAAGATGAAAACAGAGACAGGCCAGAAGAGGCTGGCATGTCTATGGTCAGTGGTGATGAAACAGCAGGGCAATGTAGTGATGAGGTATTGTTTGAGCATGATGTTTATGAGGTACAGGAATCATCTGATGAGCTACAGAGAATTGCAGGAGAATTGTGCAGGCTGAGGAGTCATCAGCCTGATTCACACAGACTAAGCAAAGCAAACCTTCTGTACTCTGATGATGATCTCAGAAACAACAACAGGAATGGCATGGAGTATGTGGGAGATGACTTCACAGTGCCTCTGTCTGAAGCAGTGAACTCTGGAACTGACACACCATGGGAAGAGTTGAATTGGAGAGCATGGAAGGGGGATGTTAGCATGCACTCAAAGACCAGGAGGCACCACTATTGGACTTCAGTTGAAGATGAGGTACAGCAGCTGACTCTTAGGTTGGATGCACTGGAGGCTGACAGGCACCAACTGAAAGAGACAGTTGATTCTCTTAGAGAGAATGGGGAATTAAAGCTTCTTCAGGAGATTGCCAAACAAGTGAGAGAGTTGCATGGTATGGAATGGAAGGGTTTACAAGGGCAAGACTCTTTGTGAGATGCTGTATCATAATTCATTGCAGGTAAATGCATTATGGTTTCTGAGCACAAAATGTGCTATGGTCCTCTGAGAAACATGTGTGTCCTGCATGCTCACATATTTATTTTGTGATGCAGTTGGTCAAAAGCTAAAACCCCCCAGCTCTGCATTTTTAACAACCAGAAAAGGGACAAGTTTGTGAATCTGCAAGCAGACCTCAAGGTTGGTTCCAATGTGAAACTTATTTTATTTGCATATTACAGAGAGTGTTGATATAGCCAGAAGTACACAGAAGCATCCTGCAGTAAATTGTAATGTGAGGCAGTTGATGCTAGGAATGTGCCAAGGGAATTGCTTCAGAAGATTTTTAGGATGTTTAGGCTTGCTCAGAGTTTTTTTCTGAGATGTACAATGATGCCACGGAACTGAGGAGCTCATACAGTCATGACTTTCTTTCCATCAGCAGACAAAAGGCACTTCTTATTGTCAAGATCATGGCTGTATTCTTCACATATGCCTTGACAAGATTACTGCTTAGCTGAGGCTGGTCATAATGCAAATCGGGTATATGAGTGGATGAAATATAAGCTTATAAAAAACCCTGATTCCCCAATTCCACATTTTGTATCAGAAAGGAATCACTGCAACTAAAAGGCTATTGAGACATAATTAAATTTAGTCCAAATTTAGGATTATAACTCCCTTCTTGAATATCAAGATATCTTATGAAACATCTATAATGAAAAATAATAATAATGGAGAATATAAAATAAAATAATGGACAAAGATTAAAAAAATAACCAGTGTCAAAAAATTTGAAAACCCCATGTGCCAGACCCCAAATGCCAAAATGACCTCAAAGCATAAAATTAATTGATTTCAGCACTTGCCCACCAAAAGTGACCATCCCATAGGTAGAGGTTCAGTTAGCATACCATTTACAAGCAACTCTGCAGCTGCTTATCCCAGTTTTGTCTAGGAACTGCACAACTCTACTCCAGTTCCAAGGTGGGCTCAAAATATGATCCAAACAAAGTCTTATTTTAGTAAAAAGGAACAGTCATGTTCATTGCTAGCACTTGGGAGACAGTGGACTGTATGCTGAGTGCAAATAGTGCACAGCTTGAATTCTTCACCATCTCTGCTCTTTAAAGCTTGCACAGAGCACAGAGTTTGTCCAATCAAACACCTAAGGCAATTAGAACTTTTTCCAGCCTCAGACAGCTGTTTGCAGTTGCATTCCACATTCTCTATCACATACAGTTTTCTTCGAGCAAACTCTTGAAAAATGGCTGACTTGGCCCCTCACTAGTAAGAGAAGTTTACTGAAAAATGGTATGGCTGTGCGTGACAAGCTCACAGGGAACTTCTCTGAGATCACCTTTAAACCCTAATTTCTGACAGGAGCATCCATCAAGCATGAATGTTTATCAAAACTTTCATGTGTTACTAGACTGTAATGATGATGACTATGGTACATGTATGAACAGCATTGTGCTTTCAGTGGCAGCCACAATCTAAACACGTGGGACTCTGGGCAACCCTGGTGATGCCATGGGAGACACCAACAAACCTGCAGCCATAGAAGAGAGTGCTACTTTGTTGGGGGTAGACACTGTACTTGAAGGATTTGTTGCTAGAACTGCAGCTCCTGCACTCACCCCTTTGCTTTCTGTGGCAGGCTGCCCAGCTGCCACTGACTTCCTTACCTGCAATCCATAGATAGTCTTCTCGTCAATTGTGTTACTAATTCACAAAAACAGAGAAAAAATACATTCAAGATATCTCTGCCACTTCAGCAATTTTACTGATTGTAAAATAATTGTTCTACACATTCTTTGGTTGTCTGTCCTGACAGATAAAAATTTCCATGCTAATAGAAATCAGAGTTGCATTAATGTAATTTTCCTGTAAGAAGCTGGATGGCCTAGGCAAACTTATTTGCTTGCACTGCAGAAAGCACAGACTGCTTATGACAAGAGTCTAAAACTATGGGAAATTCACAGCACACCTCAGACAGTAAATATAACATACAGGTTCCAGCATGAAATTCTAATACCTATCCTTCCACATAATCTGACAGGTCTCTAACATGATGAGCGACATTGAATCTAAACCATTCTGCGTCAAAACTACAACAATATCTCCAACCCTGATATCACAAACACCATAGAGTATTTCCAGTCAGATTAAAGATTATTACACCACTGCAGAAAATAAAAAATGAAGCATGAAAATGTCTACCAAGGCAAGGCGCTGCTTGTGAGTCTCACTAACTGTCTGTCCAGTCCATTCACCCCACCACTTGCAAGTCAGTAGAAAATATCATCCTTTTACTTGATGGCAATGCACTTGCTGAAATGCAATAAAAAGGGTGGGGAACTATCAGAAGTGTGGAGATAACATTATTTGGACATAAATAAGCCACCTTTTTCATCAAAGGGTTGCCTTAATGTACTGCCCATACTACTTAACTATCAGGTGAAAAAACCTGGGACAACAGTGCATGAGGTATAACTACCACCTACCCACCACACCTGTATCCTCAAAGCAGCTCCTGATATGAAGGATTTAAATACAAATTCCCGGGAAAAGAAACCTCACCGGCCGCTTATAAGCACGATATTCTTCACTCCCAAATCCAGGAACTGTAATGTGCCAGTTGCGCTCTACACCAGCCATAGCTTCAAATGTCAACATAAAATATATCTGTATGTCTAAATGGTGCTCTCCACCTGCCCATGTTGAACTTGAACCAGAATTCTGACATTAAGCAGGAGGTTATACAATTGCTTGAGAAACCATAAAGTTTTCAAGCCACAACAAAGCAATGGGCACATACATGGAGATTAAGACAGAGGATTACTGACCTAAATGCAATAGCACATCTTTGGCTTCCAGCATGGAAGATTTACGATGTTTTGCTAAAGTACAAGCAAATGAAGTCACCTGCATTATCCAAGCAGATGCCAAGTCATGAGTTTCTTTCTGCTTCCTCAGGAGCCTACAGAAACCATGTGTCATATGTGTGGGCCTCAAGATAAGGCATGGAAAACATACGCTGTCAATGAAGTCATCAGCAATTTCAAGTAGCACATCCTCCAGATCAGGATCCAGTTGCTCTTTTGGGTCCACCTGCAAAAATATGCTTGTAAGTTTCTAAATTCTAACTTCTACCTTGCCCAAAGCCTCTCTTTCTATACAACCTCAAGAATTAACCTGCTTACAAGGTCTCTGGTTCCATAAATCATGAAAAATGATATAGGGTTTACTTGTGCAACAAGCTCCTGAATGCTACGCTTGCCAAGAATGTGACCAGTGGAATCAGGGGGGAGGGTGTTAGAAGCAGGAATGTTGGAGGTTGGTTGTTGTGCAATAGGGCCAGGTTGAGTTGCTATCGTTGTGGGAGTAGCAGGCCTTTGTTGGTTGCTGCCAATAACTTGTGCCCGCTGTTGTGGTGGTTGTGTTTGGTGTTGTTGCTGATAGCCTGTGGGCTTCGCCTGCCAGGATTGCTGTGGCTGCTGGCCTCCAGGCACCAGCCCTTGCATCTGTGCTCCCACTGATGGCACCCTTGACAGCTGCAGATTACAAAACCTACCTTAATCAGCAGACCTAATGGAGAAGAAAAAAGTTGCCATTGCTGTTACTTCACCAGGAGAATCCAAAGCAGATGAACAAAATATGATAGAGCTGCAGATATATGAAAAAATACATTAGATGGTGCCATCTGCTGGGGCTGTGATGATCTAGAGGGATTTTGCTGCTGTAATTGCTGTGTAAGACGCTGCTGGTTCTGTTGTTGCTGCTGCTGTGGTGAGGCCAGTCCTCCACCCGTCCTGGCAATGGCCATGGCCTGCTGTACAGGTGTTGCAGTTGTCTGGAAATGTGTAGGCGGTGCTCCCCCTTGAACCTGCTTTTGCCTTGCCTGCATAACCTGTGCAATGTTCAGCCCAAATTGACATTGTTTGTGTACAATAAGGGTTTTCATGCATTGGGTGAAGAGTGAGAGCATGTGCGGGGAGGAGACAGGGGGGGTTACAAACACTCCTGGTTGGTTACCTCTCTGTGGAAATACTGGGACAACAAGAAAAAAAGAACACACCTGCATTGCATGCTGCTGAGGCAAAGAAAGCTGAGATTGCACCCCATATTTCGGTGTCCCTTGCACTGCTGGTCTTGCAACAACACCCCCTGCCGACTGGATAGGATTCAGGTGGTGAGCATAGGAGCCAGATGCTAGCTGTTGCGGAGGCTGCTGCAGGCCATATATGCCAGGACGACTTTGATTTGCTTGAACTATTGAGCTTGGCCGTTGTTGTTGTTGTTGTTGTTGCTGCTGCTGCTGCTGCTGTCCCTGACCTGCTGCTCTCTGTTGACCCATAAGCATCGTTGGGCTAGAAGCTCCCGGGGAAGGGACAGAACTTGAAGACAAGAACGGTGTATTGTAATGCGTGGTCCCTATTCCCGCTGAAGAAGGTCGAGAAGCCCCAACCATGGCTACACCCTGCTGCATATGCGAGAGTCGTTGTCCCGATCCAGAGCGTGACAAAGGATTTCCGACAGCTTGTGTTGGCGTCATTAGCTGCTGCGAACCAGAAACCTGCAGCTGCGTGCTTTGTGCGTACTGCACACGCGCTGCTGCGTGCTGCGTTTTGGCTTGGTTTTGATTGAATTGCTGCATCTGATAGCTCAACTGCTGTTGTTGCTGCAATTGCGATGCGGCTGCGGCAGCCGCACTTGTCCCCGCACTCGCTGCAGACATAGGCCCCAACGCAGCCGGCAATCCAGAAGCAGACGAAGGTGTCATACTCGGAGCTTGCTGCTGCTGCTGCTGCTGTCCTCCCGCTGCAGCCGATACCACGGCTGGCACCTGCGCTCCTTCTCCTGCCATGGGCTTCCCCGCCCACTCTGTCTCCCAAGAGCCTCCCAGACTACACCACTCACAAAACAACAACAACAACAACAACAACAAAGCAACACAGTTCCACCAAACCCTAATCCCCGCAAGGTCACCAAAACCGAGCCATCCAAATCCCAACAGTGTTTTGTCGCCGAATCCAAACAACCTCAATACATTCCTTTGCGATCCACAACACTCCAGCTTTGGCAGTCAGCTTTCCGCTTGCAATTTGCTCAAAACAATGTGTTTTAAGCGGGCGGAAGACTGAATTTGAAGCCGAAGCTCCAAGTCCCCTCTTCTCTCTTCTGTCACGCCTTGTCACCCTCCTCTCTTCCTTCGGAGGCAACCAGGATTTGCTATTAACAAGTTTTTTAATGGTCGGTATGATTATCAACATCCAATCACGCCTTCAAGGATGATATTCATCCACAGAGCTAATCTCTCATCTTCATAATGTGATGTCCTGAGGCCTCCTTTTCCGAGTTGCTGTTCACGAAGGATTTTCTGGACGTGAGTTCTGTTTGCTGCGCTCCAAGGTTTGAGGCAGGTTGCTCTTCTCTAGGAACGAAGCCTACGCTGGTGATGCGAGACGTTTTTTCGAGATATTTTTGTTTTGCAGTAACAAAGATATAAACCAGGTTCGTTGTTTCTCGGGAGCTTCGCCTAAGTTTCTCTCGTTAGGCATCTTTAGTATCGGTAGTGTGTTGTCCACATAGGGTTTGTGTGTGAAGGAGCGTCAGTCAGCAAATTGATGTGTTCACGGGGTTCAATTAGGGTTATCCGAGGAGATGGCATCGTTTTTGCGTGACTGGACTGGTGGTTTCTTTGGAGGAGAAGCGACTCCTAGCTTGCAGTCTTCTGGCATGCTCTCCAAACAACAGCTTCTCCAGCTCTTTCAAGACTGCTCCGCCGCTTTTGAAAATCAGGGTTAGAAGACGTCGTCCTTTGCAGACAGTGTATATTACATTTGCCATTTCGTTTCATATTTGTTGGTTGTCAGTACTATTTTGCCATGGAGTTTGGATTCATTCATACCAGTAAGGGCATCTTTCCATTGAGTAGCTGCACCTTCAACTTTGGAAGGTCCAGTTGCTTTCCAGTGGTATGGACTTCCAAAACTGAAGGTGCAGCTACGGGTGCAGCATGCTGGTCTTGCAAAGCTGAAAGGCAAATCTGGAACATCGGAAGTCAACAGCTGGAGGTCAAACATCCTAAGCTGAAGGTGCAGCCTTTCAATGGAAAGATGCCCTAAGGCGACCAGAGACAGGACAGACCAAAGTATTTGTCATTGTTGTGCACTTTGGATTTTTTTGCTTACCCGAAAGCTTTTTTTGCTTGAGAAAATTGATGGAATATATTATTGAGCAGAATCCTGCGGTTCTTTGTTTTCTTCTCAATATGCAGAAACAAAGAATCGCATTGCAGATGCTGTCAGAGAGAAACGAGTAAGTTTTTTCTTTGCTTCTTGGTCTCTGTTTGCATAGTCAGTCAGAGGATTTCGATTTTTTTGTTCCAATTGTGCTCCTTTGGTTGTCCTTCCTCCTCTAGTTCTTTGTGTGCCATGTGCTTCTTTCTCTCTTTTGTTTGCAGTTCAAAATAGTGACATAGTCTGACCAATATGGAGGGTAGCACAGGAAGCCGTGACAGTGACCACAGAGGTTCAGGAGGAACTGTTTATCAAGATGGGTATAGGTGAACCTCATGTCACACTTTCTGCTATGAACATATTCTATGCAAGTTGCCTTTCTGCAGTGTGGTTGTCCCTCAGATGTGCACTGGTGATGCATGAGCACAATCCTACAGTTCTTTATTCTTGGTACAACATTCTGAAGTAACATAGCTAAACTGTTTGTGGTGAACACATCTGCCAAGGAAAATGTTAGGCAGGTCAATGTTGGGGAAGTAGAGCATGCTGCAGAGTCTCATCTTAGATCAATAGATCTACTGTGGACCTAGAGTGTACAGTAGATCCTCCCTAAACTCTTGGGATCAAATTATGCCTTTTGACAGTTCCTTGCCTGCATGCAATGTGTGATGCAGACCCTAAGTTTGGCATTGATTGCTTGGGGAAAGTGAACAGCGTATATGCTGATGACCGGGAATTGATGATTAAGTTTTATGACTTTGTTTCAAGGTGTGCCTTGGCATTCTGCCCTCCACATTACAATTTTGCTCATCTCTGAATGGACACCCCATGATATCACCTTACATCAGTCCTGTGTTGTTGCTCTGATTCTCTACCTTGACCTTCAGATTTTCATTCTTTGTGTATTTGTTAGCTTCCAAGAATGGAGTTGATGTGTGGAGTGCCTAGCACAGAGAGGAGATGGCATGTGAAGAAGCAGAGTTGGGACCAGAAGCATTTAAGCAAAAGATGGAGCATGTCAAGAAGATTCAGCAGCAGGTGAGCATGCATAAAACAGTATATTGTGCTCAAAGCTTGGACAAAACTCTAGAACAAAGGTTGATCTGGTCTTAATGATTATCACTTTGTCACAAGTCCCCAATAATTTGCCAGTATTCTTGATGTTGTGAACACATTGGTTGGGTACAGCAACTGGGAATGCTTCAGCAACTACGAAGCCTTCCAGTGGACCAACAACGTAATTTCCTTCAGGGGGTAATATACCTACATTCAAACCCAGTGTGTAACTTTTGCTTATATGAACTTGGTGTCTAGATCTGTCTCACTAAGACTTCTTGTTAACAGAAGTTTCCTGAAAACTCCTCATCTCTTTGTTTCCTTGTATCTCTTTATCCATAAGTTGTTTTCTTATCTGGGATGGCACCTTACATTTGCAAGTGATGGGTGAACATGAGTTAGTGCTTGAGTCATCCTGGATGTAGAGCATACTCTTGACCCCTTCTGTTATAACCCTCTTTTGTAAGTTCATGATGGGGGTTCTACTGCAAGTAGTCTTGGTCCATGCATTCTCTCTGAAGCTGCCTATTTTTGTGTGTGCAGATGCAATCTGACATGCGGCATTTGCAGCCAAGTACAGGTAATGCTGCCATGAGTCCTCAAGAAATCCACGATTTTTTCCAACGCCAACAGCAAACCATCCAACAGAAGGCAAGTCAAGCACCCCAAATTTCACAGCAGGATGTTGTTAGCTCCTCTAGTCATCCTCCACCACAGTCTAGCTTACATCAACGACATTTGTAGCTTAATCATGCAACATGATTTCCATGGTGTTCTGGCTCCTCAAAAGAGAGCATGGTGACTCATCCCTCCTTTGTGTTTCAAACAGTACGCATTTGTGCTTGTAGTACATTTCAGCTGGTTTTGTCAAAGAGAGGTTAATTTCTTCACAGGTGGAAGAGTGTGCTGTAAACATCCACTGAACTTGGATTGCAATCTCTTCATCAATGCCATTTATGTTGTGGACTCATGAAGTCTCTTAAGAGCTGCTCTTCACAGGATATATCACCAGCAACATCATGTAAATCAGTTCCTGTAAGATGGTTGTGAGAAGAAGTTGGAGAAAGTGCTGCAAACCAATAAAAGTTGGCCAGCTTTTTCTATTTTTGCCCTCCAATGTAATGCAATTTTACTAGCCATAGAAATGGGAAGTTATGGTTTTTGCTCTTGCACAAGGACAATAGACAACACATGTAGTGTTTAATATGCACCTTTCTATGTAAGCGATTGTATGATTACTTCACCAGGAGGATGTGTTGAGAGTCTTCCATTGTAGGTTTGTCTTCAGTTGATAGAGTTGATAGAGTTTAAGTGATTTTTTGGGGGGGAGTGGTGCCAGTGGGTTAAAACAGCTATAACCTACAGACATGAACCCACTATCAAGACAATTTCAGAATGATTAGTAGTTAGCACCCAAAGATAGAATCAGTAGATTTTGTGAGATGATTGATTTTGGGTTTATGACAAGCTCCAATGCATGTCTGCTTCTGATGTGTAGTAATTATGATAATTGGATGAAGGGACGAAAGGTTGGTGATTTTTATCTTCTTCCACATGGCAACATTCACAATAGAGTATGCAACAACTACCATGAGAGATGCTAACAATCATTATGTCCTTTGCACTTGTTATCCATGTCCATGTTTTTTTGGAGAAAAGAGTGAAAACTGTGAACCTTTGCAGTCATGGTTGCTACCTTGTTAGCAACTTGGCAGAGATGTAAATTGGTCTATTTCCAATCCTTTCTGTGTTTCCATGATACAAAGGATTGGAGATAGAGCCTTGCAACATCAAACTTGTATATATAAATGCAGGTGAGATTTCTACATCTTGAAGGTTCAAAAGTGAAAAATGATGGAAAACTTAACTGAGGAGGGACATTGTGCATTCATCAAAAACTTTGATTGGGAGCGAAGAAAATGTGCCTCCCCAAGAGTCCCAGAAAAGATCAGCTTCTAAACCTGCACCCATTCAAACCTAACAACTCTGGCAGCTTCTTTGTGAGTCATAGCTACTTCCGAAAATCTGTGACTAAAATAGGTTGAACATGATTAGTTTTAGGAATACTAAGTGGCTTTACCTGAGAACCCCATTACAAGTAGTTAGAAGTTAAATGGTGAATAGATTATTAAGGAGCTTCCTGCGCACTTCCTTTTCTGTCTGGTTCATCACTTCTCTGTCAGCATGTAAGTGTGGACTTGTGGCCCAAAAGCACCTGCCTGAGGTACACAAGCGTTATACCACCTCTGGCCCTTGCTCTGGTGTGAGAGGGAGGCAATTGCACTTGGCAGCAGAAGTTTTCAGACCATGGTCTTTGTACAATTTGCACTTACTCTACTGTGATTTTTCAAGTGATGTTGGTTTGTATGTGCAACTTTTACCATGTCTTTCTTCAACTCATTTGAAGGCTTCTGATTCAAGCACTGCCTCAAGCTGTGGGACCTGAAATGTCTCTCTTTGAGGATCCGCTCGCCTCCCTTGCAAGAATTGCTTCAGATGAAGGTGAGAATCAAGCTTGAAAAAGTTAATCTCATGCAATTAAGGAGCAAAGTCATTTTTCAAATTGCTGTCAATGAAACTAAGGGAATGGCGTGTAGTAATTATATTGATACTATTTGTCACCCAAATAAATATATTAGAGGGAAGTTCCATAAAACCCATCATTTGACAAAAAAAAACTTAAATATTACTAATTTCATAATAGAAGGAAAAGATGTATCCCCTGGAGCTTTGAAGATGATCACAATTGGGCCAATAGTCAGACTTCAGACCTACAGTGCAAGAGTTATTGAATATTGAACAATTTTGTCAAAGACAATTCAATAAAATCAAAACTAATGTATCAGGGAAATTGCAGTTCGTTCTTGATATTGTTTGATGAATTCACAATTGGGCCAACAACACAGGCTGTGTTATTAATTCATATAAAGTGCATAAGATCCCTTCCTTCCGCAGCATCTGCCAATAGTTCCCTCAGTGACCAACTTGTCTGTGAACAATCTCAAATATCAGTCGGGTGAACTTCTCCTACTAAAAACTGCACAACCACAAACAATTCAAGTCTCACTTTCAAAGTTCAACCAAGACTTGAAAATGAGAAGTTCACACGGTGTTGGAATTGGTCAACTATGTGAAAATGTTGCACTGCAGACCGTTTGGAAAATTTCAGAAGTCAAACATTATGGTCTCAGGTGGCAGATTATGTCATTTTCTTGATCACATTTATATGAAAATTTTCCAATGGTGATCATATACACTCGTAGCTCAGTGACCAAAATGTGTCTGTTCAACATGAATTCTTTTCTTCTTCAAACAGTTGAATCTGCCACCCCAGACCTCACTGTCATGGAATGGTTTTGTCCTTGGCCATTAAGTTGGGTGAATTGCCTACCTCTCCATAACGGTCTCATTTGGCGCCTTACCCAACATAATTGGCAGTGGCTTGACCAATCTGTTGTACATTAGGGTGCAGGCAGCTATGTGCCATGTAGACAAGAAACTGATATTATGTGCTTCAGCTTGTTGCAAATTGCAAGGAGCTCTTACTGAAGCTTCTGAATGAGTATTGACATGCACTTGGCTTGGATTTGTTGTGTCTTCAAATTCCAAACCAACATCAACAGACGATGAGCCCAAAATTCCATTGATTAAAACTGCACGAGAATGTTTCTGTTCGATATCCCTATTCCAACAGACCCATATCAATCAATGTAATCAATCCACTGGAAAAACCTTAGACACTCCATTGTTGTGGGTGTTGTATTGTGGACAGTTGTTCATAATACAAGAGCTCGATCTGCAGAGCTGAGCAGTAGATAGACACATGACCCAATTAGGCCCAGTGCAGTAGAAATCAAACATGACAGGCAGGTGAAAAAACATTGTAGCAACCTGAGAACATTTCATGTGCACCTGTGTATGTGGAAGCTACAGCAAATAAACATGACAGGCAGGTGAAAAAACATTGTAGCAACCTGAGAACATTTCATGTGCACCTGTGTATGTGGAAGCTACAGCAAATAAACATGGCAGGCAACTGCACCACCAAAGCACCTTGGTTGTTGTATCCAACAACACGATCCAATACTCTTGGATTTCCTTGCCTTTCGTCATGGCCAACTTCTGGACCCTTCAGGTCCCTTTATAATTACTAGGTGCTGGACATGTGAAGTTGCAAGTTATTTTCAATTGAAGAAGATTGCTGCAATTCTGAGAAGCCAATTGTTTTGGCAGCACAGTTCCTGGTTCCGAAACCAATTTCATTCCTCAGACACATTAGAAATAATTCACAAGCTTGAGTTTGGTGCTTTGCATGAAAAACCAGAATTTTTGGGAAGTACTCTATATAGTTATTACAGTTTAGTGCCTCGAGAGACGAGCTTCCTTGATTTATCACAAGTTTCTTGGTGGCGTTGTATTCAGTTAGTTCATAGTTTGTATGTTTTGCTTCGATTAACTCAAAGGTTTGAGTATTGGGTGTCTTCGAATCTTGAATTTATTATCAAAGATTGAAAAATTTGCAACATGTTGGCTGATCCTTTTTCAAGAATTTGACAAAATACAAAATAATTCAATTTATGCCAAAGCCACCACCCATGTATTATGGTATTAGATATCATTAAATTACAACATTGACTATCTTTCAGCTTGTCGTAGGATGATGGCACTTGTACTCAATAATATTATTGTATCAAGATTATGACTACAGAGTTTCAAAAGGCTTCCTTACTTACAAGCTTGTTGCAGCTTGAAATGAGAATGTTGTTGAATTTTTTTTTATTAGCTATGTTTTTGAGTGTGAACTAGCATCATGATTGTCTTATAAGTTCTTGATGCTTTTCGAAATATAACAAAAACTCAAGATGCATATTCTATATAATGGTTTGCCCACACTTTTTATTATATGTGTAGCTACACCCATTGTTTTAGCTTTAAACCCTAAACCCTTAAAAGCTTTAAAAGCTTTGGAAATGTTAGATGGGTCAAGTTTCCACTAATTTTTTAAAAATCAAAGTTGAAAGGGGAAATATAATCTATTGATTCAAAAAAATAAAATTTTAAAAAGAAAAAAAAAACCCCATTCAAAGATAGTGTGATTCGAAAAGGCAAATTAAAATGCCCACCCCCAAGTGATGTGTGAAAATGATATTAAAAGATCATTAAATGTTACTTCCCACTAAATATTAATGAATGAAATGTTTAGAATGAGTTTATTAAATTCAATTAATTTTTTGAACATAAAATTTATAAAAGTAATATAGACTTGTCAACTTTCATAAAATGTTTAAATGAATATTTCATTTTCAATGTTGATTTGAATAGGTTTTTAATTTTGATTAAAAGGCTTCCATTAAAATATTATAACAATATTATTTTGAGATTTAATGGTTTTATTTTTATTTTATTTATTTTATTAATAAGTTTCTAAATTTTTATTTAAACCATTATTAAATTGAAAATACAAACAAATACTTATTGGAAAATGTCAATAATTTAGTTTTAAAATTTTAATTTTGATGTTATTTTATTTTATTTTTGGAATTTGGAATTTCAATACAAACAAAAACTTACCATCATGTGAACTTTACTATTACCACTTGTTAGAATTATGAACATTATGAAAATTAATCAACATCAAATCCATTTTAAATGTATGGATATAAAATTTGGTTTAATGGTTTAAAATATGTTGAAACATGTTTTTTTTCATCTAAAATACATCTAAAAAAGTTTGCAATCATGATGTGTAAGTCAAAAAGATAAATTATAATTTAAAACTCATCTTTCAAAAATTAATTATATATTATGTAATAAGCCATTAAGCTTAAAAATGCAGTTTTTGAATGAAAAGGTGGAACATATAGGTATTTGAATGTGAATCATGTAATCTTAAAAAACAACATGCACAAAAGAATCTCAAGATTTCCAATACCTTGGGGTGATACATAGTGATAGTAGGTTGAATAATTAACCACAATATTAAATCTTTGGATAATGTAGAATTTGAAATCAAAAACTAGATTTTGAACATGTTTCAACTTCACAAAGAATGAAAAAAAATTATAACTAAAGTAAATAATGTTGTTATCAACTTTGTGATTTTTAGATTCTTCCCAATCTTAATTTACACCCAATTTACAAGCATTAGTGTATTGCCCACAAACTATATCATTTTTATTTATATTTATTTTGTAGTAACTTCTTTGCTTTCCTTTTTCCTTTTTGTGAATCTTCTATGACAAATCATTCATCCTCCCATGCATTTAATTCAATTAATTATACATTGAGAAAAAAATTATCCCATAATATACTCATGGGATGTAAAAAAAAAACATGACTTAATATTTTCATCATGTTTTCAAGATTTTTAAAATATTTTTTATGAATGTAGTACAAAAGCAACTTCAACACATGTTGAATAATTAGCAATTTTTTGAAATTTTCATGTCAAAAATAAAATATTCTTAAATATTCCAAAAGATTATAATTGTTATAGTAATAAATAAAATGTAAATATGACATTCATGTACAATAGATTATGCAATAAACAAGATGGATTTTTTTCCTTGAATAGTTAATCATATTTGCATAAGGAACAAAGATCGCCAATTGAATTTAAAACAACATACAAACCATTTGATTTGATCAAGTTATGTTTGTTTTATAGCATTTTCATCTTTTATTTTATTTTACAATGTGGAAAATACTTTTAAAGGTTTTCATAAATTGCAAGGATCTTTTAAATTCATATAATAGGACATCATTAATTATTGTATTGTAAGTTTATTAAGATTTATCATCAAGCAATGACATTTTTAATGAAAATGATGTTGGTCAGCTACCCATATAATTAATGTCATCCAAATTGAATATTTAATTAATGAATCTACCCAAAAGAAATGAAAAAATCACTAATTAAATCAATTATGAATATGTGAATATCAATTTTTTTCAATAGAAGATTTGTGGAAAGGTCTTTTTGTATATTTATGATAGCAAAATTTGAATTGTTAAACATATCATTATCCCAATAGATTATTGGTAACCATTGATTTTGTCACAAGACATGCACAAACTTATTTTAGTTTATTTATTCATATTATGTATGCAATATGTCTTGTAATGATGATCAAATGGCATTTTGCATGTACAATGTTTTATAAACACCATAAATCCTTATTCAATTTTGATGAAGATTGATTTTACAAGAGAACCAAATGTCAAATGTGAATGTCAAAGATAATATTATTCACAAATAATTATTATTTGGCGATTCTTTGATCAAATTTTTTGTTGTATTATTGCATCTTCAAATTATTTTATCTTTTGTTTCATCTTGTTTAAGTAATTTGACAAATATACATAAGCTTTAAAGTTTAGGTTTTTTTCCTTTCTTTTGAAAGATGAATACCCATGTCACTTAAAACATGTTTGTAGATATATAAATGGTTTAATATCATACTAGTGGTAACCCGTGCCGGCACGGCACTGATGCAGTGCCTTTTGTCCCATGGAACACCTCGAGAAATCGCCATTGCCAAGAAAGCGAAGCCAACGACGAAGCTTCTCCGTCTACGTCCATACCCTAGCTCTCTACACTGCCAACCTGGGTTAGCTTCCGTAACTAACCCGAGTTGGCACACAACAGTGCAACAATGATGACAGTTGGCGATGTTTCACTTGATGATCACATTCATTCCTGGTACATTTGCATCTGAGGTTGTAGGTACATGCATGAGTCGTTGGGATGAGCCTGCATGGTCACTTTATATGTAAAAGCCCCATTTTAGTCTAATGCAATCTAATCCAACCCATCCCCTTGGACGAAACCAAAGCCCAAGCCCTAAAAAAAAATTGGAAGTCTAAAGGAGACCTCAAAGAACCCCATACCCACAAGAAGAATCACTGTAGCACCTCGCGGTAGACCACATTACTGGTGTAAACGCTAGCAGGGGCCCCATTCAGAGCCGCCCTGCTGCCACCCCGGACCAGCACCCAGACGCCCCGCCATGAACCGCACCGAGAGAAAGCCACATAAAGCTGCCTGTGGCAAAAAACAGGCTTGGGCAAGTACACCCCCACTGTCTGCAGTGTCTGCCCCTGGGCCTTGTTGATAATCATGGCAAATGCGGGCTGCAACGGGAACTCCCGCCGGCGGAGAGTAAAAGGCATCCTCTGTGTGTCAGAGGGAATGATGCTAAGGTGAGGAATGAAAACGCACCTGCCCTTGTCCGGTCATGTGGCAATCTCAGCATCAATTATGTGTTGCATTAGCTTGACCACAATAAGCCGAATGCCATTTGCAAGGCTGCATGGCATATTCCGTAGCAAAATCACCGGACAGCCTTCCTGCAAGGTCAAAGTGTGGGGTGGCACCCCTGACATGCTAAGGGAGTTTAGAAACTCGGTGGGGTAAACCCCTCTCTGTTCACCTTGCACAATAGAATCAGTGTTGTGGTACGTGCAGTGTTGTGCTGGTGTGCCATCAGGTGTGGTGAGGTCAAACCGATTCATGATGGCGGTGTTGATGTTGTCAACGTCCTCATTCAGAGGAGTTAAAATGGCCCTCTGAATGATGTGTTCATTGCATGATTGCGAGTCTGTGAAGCGGCCAAGGTCATCGTAAACTTCATCCACTAGGCTATCAATGGTGTCACCCTAGCAGCACATGTCTTTTGGGATCAAAACAACCTCCTCCCCAACCTCAGGAAAAACTTGCTCTATGCCCTCCCCAATGTGCTGCAAGTAGTCTGCCCAAGCTTGTTGTTGTTGGGCATCGGCCACAGCATTGGCTCCGCCCTATGCCAAAAGCCTCTGAACACGCATGTTTTCATGCAGTTGACACACTTTAACACGGTGCCAAAGGACAACGGACCTCTTGAGATTGGCATCCACAATCTGGCCTCTCCTGCCCCGAGGAACCACAGGCAATATCTGCTTAAAATCACCTCCCATGATAACAACCTTGCCCCCAAAAAGCATGTCCTTTAAGGCAGGGTCAACAGCACCCATAACATGCTGGAGCGTGCGATTCATAGCCTCAAACACATGCTTGTGGGCCATGGGTGCCTCATCCCACACAATGAGGCGTGTAGCCCGAATCAAGGCCGCTTATGGATTGTTCAGGAGAACATAGCAAGCAGAGGAGCCACAAAGGCCTATTATGGGAATTTTGAAACGTGAGTGAGCTGTGCAGCCACCCTCTAAAAGCAAGGCTGCAATGCCAAAAGATGCAATCGACAACGCTATGTCACCAGTAGAGCGCACCCTGCTGAGTAGGCACCTGTAGAGGAAAGTCTTGCCAGCCCCTTCTAGCCCATCAACAAAAAAGGTTTTGTCGAGCGGCCTGGGGTCATGGACCGCGTGAATGACATTATCGTAAATGGAACGTTGGTGCTAATTTAGCAAAGGCACATCCCGAGCAAGTTGCTGAGCTTGCCGTGTCACATTGTACCTGGCCCACTCCTCGGATATAACGACGTCCCCCAGGGCAGCCAACTGTGCAGGGATAGGCAGCTCAAAATCCTCTAAGGTTTTCCCCCCTTGGGCATGCAGTAGCTGTTCCATTTCTCATAAGCCATGGTCAAGGATGGCTTGGTCTAGCTGCTGATTGGGCGTTACCTGCGCGACGCAATCAGGGGCAGGGGGGGTTATAATCCAGAAGGGCACAGTTACTCATGTTTACAGCTGGCAAGGAAATCTGGTCTACAATAGGATCCAACAGCTCGTTGGGCACCACTTGGAGGAGCTTGGCCTTAAATTCAGCAGACGCAATCTAGTGGGATTTGTAGCACCAATATGTGGTAAGACTCATTAGATGAAATGTGCAGAATGATGCTGAGGGATCAACTTTCTGGTACATTGACCAACAATCGACCATTCAATAGAAAAGTTTCCAAGCAACAATTCAAAGAAGACAACAAAACACAACTTATACCATCACAACCCAACGAAAGGGAGGCTTACAATATACACTTCTTTTGTGGAGGCCTTTTGGCCACTCACTTGGCTTGCTTGGTGCAGGAAATCCTCCGTAAGGGCTCCCTTATGCATGTTCCGCAACCGCCCAGGATTGGTGACGTTGTTGAAAATTAGCAGGCTGGCAAAAAGCTGCTGCAAGCTTCTGGGCAGTTGCACGCCAACAATTTCTGAAAGGCACTGGTCCCATTCAGCATCATTTTGCAGCAAGCCACGTGCAAGGCATGCAACTTTAAAAGTGGGGTGCACAACTGTGGTAGGCGTGTGGGGCCGGTGGGTAGTTCTGAGGTCCTCAAAGCATGTGGCCCCTGCAACGTGGGTAAGCAAAATTCGTAGATAATAATGTTCGCCCTCTAAGGGTTGCACAAAGTACATGCGCCCCACAGTTCCCAATGTGATATGATTGTTTCAACCTGCACCCCGCCGCCCCGCTGCCCTTTTCCAGAGGTGCCACGCCTTTTTGGATTTGCTCCACACAACGATTTTGGGATAATCAGGGTACAGTGTGGTCAGCGCAGGAAACAATGGCGGTGCAGGGTTGTTACTGTTGCGAGCCAAAGTGGCTGCAGCCGCGTATTCAGATTTGGCCTTTCGATTAAAGTCACACCACCCAATCAAAGTGGTGGAGTTGTTGCACATCATGGCTTCCCCAACCGTGGTCCCCTCAGGAAAGTAAGTGGTCTGCTCATTAGGCAGATGAACAGCCAAGCGGTAAACATTGGGGTGCATGTCGTGCAAGTCAAAGGCAAAAAGCCGATGGCAAGCTTCGCTGGCACTGACATACCGCCCATCGAGGTAATTTTGGACTTCATCCCGGGCGGCAAACACATTGTTCCCATCGGCCCCACTTGCAGCTGCCTGAGGTGCTATAGTCGGTAGAGCCCTAGCTTCCGGCTGCACCACTACCAAAGCACGGTTGTGACCCTTATAAACATACTTGTAAAGGTATTTCACAGCCGTGATGGAGCTGCAAACCTCAACATTGATGTGGCACTAGTACCGCATGGTCAGGTAGGGGTTGTACGGGACGACCCAACGGTTGTCAAAGACAAAGCCCGAGCTGGATGCTACCCAACACAGTGGGCAGGGCTTGACAATTCCATAGTACAAGATGGTGTCAAGACAGAAGAAAAGAATCAGAAAATTTGAGATTTCAACACAATTGAGCTCATTCAACATCATGAACTTCTGTGTCTTTCAGTGGTTTGCCAAGCAATTCCTAAATTGAAAACCCACACTTCCATGAGATTAATCACTCTTTAAATCGGGAGAGGGAGCAATAGAATCTCAAAAGTTTTCTACATTTAACAAGGCAACATAATTCCCATGAAGAACTTGGATGACACTACACTTGTTGTTGAGTTGATTTCCAATGAGGTACGAGTTATGTCCTGTGTATATGAAGTAGTGTGCCAACGGCTCTGTCATATCTTGATGAACCTGCAAACTACAAACAAACAAATTAGTCAATTTTCAAGCTATGAGGGATCTACATATTGTGCAAATGAAATTATCCGTTTCTTTCTATGTGTTTTTTTGTGTTACAGCTAATAATCAACTGGAAATAATAATTCTGGTGCAAGCTCATGGCTCCAGTTGAACTTGGTATGATCCATAGTCAGATCTCGCCATTCTTGCAACATGCAGGACTCCTGGAAATTATTGAAATCCTGATCAGTATTGTTGTGTATCAGCTGGTTGTTGGCAAAGTGTAGATGATGATGACGATCATCATCATCTTCATATGCAACAACTTGTAATTCGTTCAAGATGCAGTAGCTATCGATATTCATATTCTCTACATTCCTAATTGATCCCTCCTCATGCTAATCCTCCTAATTTATTAATGCATATGAGCACTATGATCGATCGGCTTGTTGGCTGAGAGCGTTACCTAAAAAGTTTGATGTTGCGACTTGCCTTCTCTAACTTGTAGCAGCGTCAAAGTCTATCTGTCTATTTGTCTCTGTACCCGATAGAGAGAGAGAGAGAGTTGTGGGACACAACTGACATGACAGGGATAGCTGTGAGATCCAGCAGCTCCGTCAGACTTCACCAGGGTGCCTCACTGCCACCCGAGATTCCTCCTCATATCCTTCAGTCTTTCATTCATGGATTCTTTCTTTCTTTCTTTTGTGCTCATGATGAACGTCATTGTGTAGAGAAGGAGAGATTATGATGCGTGCTGTTTATTTATTTATTTATGTGTTTCTTGAACTTTTAGGCATTGTCGCAGTTCGTTACTAGATATTTTCAACTGTCTAGAATGAAATTTTTTTTGGAGAAAACCTCGGCAACAGTTGTCTAGAATGAAAAATTTTTTTTGGAGAAAACCTCGGCAAGAGTTGTCTAGAATGAAAAAAAATTTTGGAAAAAACCTTTGTTGCCGAAGAATTTTTTTTGGGTCTTACGTTTCTATTGAATTCCCAGAATGAATACTCGTAAGATTCTTTGACAAAATTGTTTCTTTTGCGTACCCAAGAGAGGAGAATTGTTGATGGAGATGGAGGGAATACAATGGCAATGTCAGATTGTCCATCCCCCTTCTAGCAGCGTGTTCATTGCTTGGTGGGGCCAACCTGTTTATAATCACTTGTTGGTAGCTTTGCCTGCTCGCCATTCCTCCAATTCCCATGTCACGACTGTGTTTCCTCTACATTCAAGCCCTAAACATCTACAAAGGCAAGTGTTGGTGAAGCTAGGAGAGTTGAGAGCAAGGATTCTTCATATCACTTGTCGGATCCGTTTAGTCTTGTAGGCTATTACGACCGTGGGAGGAGAGAGAGCGAAAGAGCGCGCGAGCGAGAGAGGGAGAAGAGACGTAAGCGGGAGAGGAGAGCAAGAAGAAAACGTTTGCACTGCAAGAAGACCACCCAGATGGCCCACAGTTGGACTCTATCATCTGGGTCTTGTTCACACTTGTGGCAGGTCCATCTGACTGACTGACTGACTGACGTAGTGAATTAATATATAAGATGGCTTGTGTTATATAGTAATGATGTGATATGTAAAATTTAATAAAATGATCAAAACACATATCCCAAAAAAAAAAAAAAACTAAAAACTAAACATAGGAAGAACATCAAATACATGTATTTTTAATTTTTTTGGTCTATTAATTCTTTCAATTGTTTATTTCCATGTAATGCACACATCATGAAATGAAATCAATTGTTGTATAACACCTTAAATGAGTGTAGACCTCAATGAAAGAGGAAAAATATGTGCATGCACAAACGTAAAAAACTCATGACAAAAAATGTTCTGTGACAATTTACTTGATAAACACGCAATTGTACACAACTTTAATATATTTAATTCTATGGTCAGCCTTTATTCTTGTTTTGTGTTTGAACACATTTTCATTGAATCATTACCAAACACATAATGAGCTTTCACATTTGCTCCCTCTTGCCCTTTGTGCATATAACTTACACATAGTATTTACATAATTGCAAGAAATCACACAAATGTCTACAATTTATGATCCATGAAACAAAAAATGAAATAAAAAAGAGATTGAATGCCAAGCATGATATTTGACACAAACTCCATCATGTTTATTTCCATATGTTAAATGCAAAAAACATTTTTCCATTATCACCTTTTGTATTGACATTTACTCATTGTTAACAATTACTTGAAAAATGTCAACATATCCACATGAAGCTTATTAAACAACACATTTCCAAATGTCAATGGCATGACATGTTAAAATAACATTGATATAAATGTATTTCAACCAAAGGGTAATAGTGATATGATGCAATATGTAACATGTAATAAATCTTCATTATTTGCACCAAGACTAAATGCATTGGAAAAGTAAGGAAAAGACAAATATCCTTGAAGAGCAATAAATTTTGTTGAACATTCTTGAAGTGAGAGACACTAATTCATTCTTACATGAAATTGAAGCATGAAAAGCATTGCAATGCAATTTGAATTGAATTTGATTTGAATTTAGCTTTAATTTATTGAATTCAAATACATTGAAATGGAATTTTAATTTAATTTAATTTAAATTAAATTCAACAAAATTCCATTCCAATTCAATTGAAGATAAATGGGATGCCAGTCAATGGAAAAGGTATTCAAAATCTTCTTATGAATATAGTGTTGCAAAAAAATAAAAATTAATTCACATATTTGAAAAGACACCTTTCTATGCCTCTTTGCTTGGGAATGGGCTAAACAAAGTTCAATTTGGAATTGTTGAATCTACTTATGGAACCTAAAGTTGTCTTACCTAAACTAACTTTAATGAATCATCATTAGAATTATGGCAAATTGCAATGTTAGTATTTCAAAAGATACAGGCACAAATGTCATGGGCTATTTCCTATATTTTATTTGAAGGTTGGAAGCTTGATGTGAACCTAGTTATAACACTTAACAAGCTATGAATGTTCATATATGTGTTACTATGGTGCAAGGTCACAACAACGTAATGTTTGAAACAACATGGATGGGATAAACATTTTTAGTGCCAAATAACCATATGAAAATTTGATAAGAATTTGAAAACTTTGATTTCTTATCTTCCTTTTTAGCAGAGAAATCCTTTAAAAATGTCTTGCAATTCAAACATGATTGCAACTTCAATTTGTACTAGTCAATTAAGTCAATTAAATTTATTGGCAATGAATGTGGGATTGAGTTTACTTATCCAACTTACCACAAGCTTTGTGCTTGAAATATGGACATGCAACAAAAGGAGTTACACCAATGAATAATAATTGTTTAAATTCCATTAGCATTAAATTGGGAGGCCTAACAACATCTAGTTAACTTCATATACCTACATTTGATCTAGAAGCTCAAATTCATGAAATGGTTGATGAGACCGGTGCCCAAGTTGAAAAAGGTATTCAAAGAATAAAACTCAATTGAAGGTTTGATAAATTTAGTTGATATGTCACAAAACCAAAAATGATATGAAACCTTGATAAAAATAATGATCACCAAAACTTCAACACCATTAATATGAAAATACTTTTATAAGCATGTTGTTAGTTTGATTGATTTTATTGAATTGGTTTGATTTTGCAAATGTTGGTTTGTAATGTGTTCATGGGTGAATTGTTTTCATTTTTATGAAATGAGTTGTTACCAAAGGACAACAAGATGCCATCACCTTCCTATGAGGTCAACAATGGACAAACACATTTTAAGCTTAGATAAGTTAAATGTTTGTGGGATTTTAAATAAATTGCACCATCATGGACAATGGAACCATCCTATTGAAAGGGGAAAAATAGGTGGCAACATTTACTTTGTCAAAAAATACAACATAACCACCAATTGTAATTTGGTTAGTTATTAATTATCACTAAAATGGGTACTAAATTTTTTATTTCAAACTACCTAGTAAATGATCAATCATCATATTATATTTTCCTTTAGCAATATGATATTGATAAATGTCATCATGGAGTGGTTCAATCATGCATTCAATCAAAAAAAAATCATGAAATTATAACCAATGATGTCCTAATACATGAGATGTCCTTGTGGGTCCAAGTGAGTTGTAAAAGACCGAAATGGTGGACAAGGGCAAATAGGACATTTGGGTACTTTCTTATAATCATAAGTGTAAGTTGATTCTCCTCGAAACAAAATTTTAGTTGGCCAATCTTGCATAATCTTAAATGGTGGCTCCATTGGTGGTTGAACATAATGTTCATGGTATGTGGTGTCTTTACTATGTGCATGCCTGCATAGTTCAAATAAAAATGTTGAATTTTTGACAACATGAACTTGTTCCACTTATTTCCAACAAAGTATTGATATGGGTTGATAACACTTTCAAGGCAATTGCATGCAATTTGTCAAATTTAAATTAATTTTTAATATGTTCAATTACATTACATTGCACTAAATTATATAAATTCTTAATGGAAACAAGTTTGTGATTATTGAAGTCGTATCATAAAGCTAACTTAATGCAACATACAATGTTACATCTTTATAAGAAATAGTTCATTGAATTAAATGTCCAATAACCTGAAAGGCTTTGGATGGTCTGGTGAGGGATAATGTATAGGCTTGAGTGTATATTCAGCCATGGCTTCAGATATTCCAATCTTGAATCCTTCATTAAATGGAATAATTTTGAGTGTGGGATTTCTTTTTGGCCAAATAGGCCAAGTTGGGCAATTATGAAGCCCACATGTGCACATTTTACACACACATAGTTTGGTATGACGCTGGTGTTATCATCAAGTTTGAATATTGTTAGATATCAAAGTCCATGCATGTCAAGATCATTCATCAGATGAGGTTCACAAGGACAAAATAATAGTGAAATTGGCCAACAAGCACACTTTAAATGTTAAACTATTTGGACATGCATCAATTATCAAATTCAATAAGGATTTAGATTATATGAAACTTTCATTGATCATATTACACAAGAGATTTGAAGCCTATTTGTGGAATATAAATATATATTGCAAAACCATTCTAGATGGAGAAACAAGCAAATGCTTACAAGCATGAATTGATAAATTAATGCCATAGCTATTTGTTTTTTTCATAGGGGAAAAATTGGGGGAAAAGGGAATTAAGAACACTTGCCGAGTAGTATTTTTTTCCATCTCCAAGTGGTGACATTTTAGAAGAATTTGATGTCCTCTAGAATATTTCAACTTACCTTGATTTGATACCAAAAGCATAAACTCATTAAATACCTTAAAAACCAAATAAACACATACCTATTTTGAGTAAGAATTTGTGGTTGAAGATGTGCTTAATCACCATTTCACAACCATTTATGGATTGCATTGTTGATGGTGGGGTTGGAGGGGAAATTTTGAATAATAAAATAATTACATGAGTTTATTGATAATCATTAATGGTCAATATAACCCATCAATTCTTAAGTGCAAAATAAAGAGCTTGAGCAAATATAAAAATACACTAGTCACATGAAAGGGTGAGCTTTGGGAAGGGGAAGGGAAAATGGTGAACCAAGGGGACAAAACCAAGAATGGAAAAGGTGGGAGGAAGTGGAAAGGGGAGTGAAGAGAAAGAAAATTGAAAGGTGAAAAGGAAGACATAAAGGTTGCCAATTAATGAAACTTGATAACATCAATGAAACAAAACCTCAAATAATCATCATGCCCATGTGGTTCCTAAATGTATTACATGGGTGAAATTCTATGCATGGATGGATGTGACCAAATGAATGAAATCAAATTCATGAATGAAAAAAGACCACCATCCATATGGATGAACTTCATCACATGGCTAATAACATAATGGTGGTTGATCACCCATATTGGATACTTATGTGGTTGATGGAATCCATGTAATATGTGTGCATATTACATGTTGCCTTGCAAACCAATGCTAAAATGTTCAAATTGAACTTCATAGTTCTATATTATTTTCTCAAGGGTTAACCATTAGATTATCACCTCACATGTGACCAATTAATGATGTTTGGGTACCATGAAATTATAAAAGTCCACAAAGTTTAAATAAAGACACTTGACTTCAAAAACGCCATGGTTATAGCATTAAGGTGTCAATTATGGATACTTGATAATACTATGGTGACTGTAATTTTCTTCAAATAGATGGTATTTCAATGACCAAGTTTTAAAAAAAATTAGATGTAAATTTTGGGCATTTAATCCAAATTGAATATAGTATTGGAGAAATTATGAAGTGATTTTCAAATGATAAATAAATATTCAAAGGAAAAGAGCATAAAATCTTGTGCCAAAAGTAAATGGAAATTATAAAGTAATAAATCTAAACATTGATGTTAGCAATTTTTCCCCTTCATTTCATTCGTGTGAATTTTAATACATAACCAAAACAAACATTGTCATCATCAAGTTATATTAATTTGACATCTATTCATGATGAAATTACATTGAAAAAATCACTATACATTTTGTTTTCCAACACAATGCGTTCTCTAAATTCTAGAATTTGTTTAAACCAAATGTGATTACAACTTTTTAATATTGTCCTTCCACAAACCTTTTTTTTAGAATGTCCACAATCACATGTTCAATTGGGGAATATTGAAAAACACATCTCAATTTTCAATTATGTTCAATTGTAATAAAAAGTTCACCCAAATCAAAGAAAGTGTGGAGGAATCCTCAAAATGAAAAATTTCAAGGACTAAATTTATTTATGAACATGCACAAGGAACTTCAACAAATAGGAACTCCTTGACAATGTTGTTAATTGTTTTGTGCATGAAAGACCTAAAGTTGTAGGACTTTGCTTGATTACAAAAACAAATAGGTAATAGTAAAAATAGATATTATTGAGTTGTGATAATCAGAATTCTTTACCAAAGTGTGGTTGGATTTATGCCATATCCATGCTATGTTTGCATATGTCTAAAAAAATGTTTAAACTCAATTTACCCATTAAGTCTTGTGAGGTATCCCTTACAATCATATTTTGATATAAAAAGGCTCACATCATGGGGATGAAGCTCACCTTCACATGATATCCAAGTTATGTATGTTAAAAAGGAAAAAGTTTCAACAAATGATATGACATCGATAAGGTCATTATTGTCAATTACATGAGAGCATGAAGGAACATGTTATTCTTTCATGTTCCTACAAAATTATACATTTGTATAAAATTTTAGACAAGAGGCATGGTTATAGAGACATAAAGTAAAATAGTTTCCATGCCATGATGTGAAATGGTTATGTTTTTCAATAATTTTGGTATTACTTTAAGAAAAAATGACTTAATGAATGTTGCAAAGGATTTTAAAATTTTCTAAAGGAAGAAGGGGGTGGGAAAAAAAGGAGAAAACATTCTACAAGTGACCAAATCTATTTAATAAGGACTTGGTAGTTAGTTAGTTAGTAAGTTAATTAGTTAGTTAGTTTGTGGTAATGACATTTCCCAAAATATAGTGCCTCTTGGTATCATTGGAAGGCCATTAATGAGCAAGGGTGCACAAGATGGTTTCATAATGTTTAGACTCATGGTGTAGGAGTTATTGAGTTTTTAATAGTATTTTGTAATTTTAAATACATTTGTAAAAAAATCAATATTAAATAGAAAAAAGATCGCACTTGGGCCATGACATAGGCCACACTAGTAAAATATTGACTTGAAATAAAAATTGAAAATGAAAGATGAAAAGTTTTAAAAAAGAAATGACACATTCATCCATTGTGCAACTTTTTTTATTTCTAAAGTAGTATAACTTCCTTGGATGCTTTCCCTACATAAATGTTGCCTAGCTTCTTGGGGAAACCATAATCTTAATTTCCCTTGTCATTTCAAAACTTGAATTGATTTATGGGTAAGAAATCGGCAAAATATATGAAAGCTCCTTAGAATAAACATGGGTCCAATTCTTGTTCTACATAAGAAACTTGGTTTGGGAAGCTAGGCCAAATTGCGCATCCAAGAGCCATCTTCTTCCTTGAATGGTTTTCTCATAGCTTTCGCCCATGGAAATTATTCAAAGAAATAATTGACTATTGGGGAAAACATTTGAACTCAAGATCTCAAACCATAAGACCAATCCTTAAAGTATTGAAACATGTTTTTTATTTTTAAAATATGAAATACCAATGATATGTAAAACACTTAAAATATAACTTGGGTAGAGTTTTTTATTATTTTCCAATTAGACAAATGTTTTACAAAAGTGTTAAGCTCAAAACATGTATTTAATTAATCATGGACTAAACTTTGAATTCAAGACTTTTCAAATTTGGTGGTTAGGATCAAATTTTTTATTGAATTTGAAACGAAACATTGGAAATATCTTTTTCTTTGTTGGATCATCTAGTGAGGCAAAACATTATTAATATTTATTGTTGCATCATATGGTGGTCCCCAAATCTAAATTTCTTTCCAAATTTTCAATTTCCAACAGGTCATTTATTGATTTTGAACTTTTCAAAAATCTAGGATTGACTAAATACATGATTTAATGCCCATTTAATTAATTGGTCTTGTTTATTTATTAAGTGCACCTAATGAAATCCCAAGTTTTAGATGCTTAAAAGAAATAGGAACAAAACATTTCAATTTTACAACATCGTGACAAATAGTCATAAAAACTTTATGAAATTGGTAGTATAAATAGATCACAAGTATATAACCATGCAAAAACTTCAAACTTGCAAAAAAAAACATACAAATTTAAAATCAAAACACAATGCAAAAAATAAGAGGAAAATATGATCACAAGAATATTCTCTAAAATCTTCAACATCAAATTCATAGAATAATAAAAACTGATGATACATCTTGACTGCCTAAGTTTTCCCATACAATACCTTTAAAGTAATAAAAAACAATGGAAATCCCAAAAAATTAGGGGAATCTCAAAAATCTTTCTAAAATTCATAGTAAATCCTTTCTAGAAATCCTTATTTGAAGTCAACTTAATCAACTTAACTTTTCGGTCTAAAAATATATATTTCAAAAATTAGTAATACCTTTTTCTATAATATTCATGAAAATATTCCTAAAAAAAGCTCATGAAACCTAACTCATGGCCATGGGAATATTTTCACGAGCCCCTAGGGCCCAACCATGAGAATATGGAGTAAATGTAAAGTAGTATGACATACATATATCATAGTACCTAGACAACTTTAACACATATTTATCAAATAATTAGTTCAATTTGGAATTTAAATTCCAAAAACAAATTCTTGAAGATTCAACATTTTTTTGTGTGTGTTTTTTAAATAATTTAAAATAGTGTAATTAATGTCAAAGCTACCAAGGTAGCAAGGTAGTTTTGAATTTCAAATATAGTAATACAAAATGAACAATGACACTCATTTAAAGGTCTATGGACAATCATACCTTGGATATAAATACAATGCCTTAACCCTAGGCTATAAAAATATTTGAAAAAATCTTTGGATATGGAATATCTAAAAAATCAAACTTAAATTAAGATGGCTTGCATGGGTGATGGCCATTTTGTTGTTCCATAAAGTTGTGAGTTATGGAGAAGGAAAATAATTTTTTGGAATAACAAAATTTGTCACCTCTAGCCATGTTTGAATAGTGTAGAAAATCGTTGATTAAGGCATTCTATCATGGGAGTTGATTTTAGAAAATCCTTTTTGTTTTAAGGTATTCTAATTATCCACATACCCAAGGTCACAAATGACAAATTTAAAACTAACTTGTCAAACCTTAGTACCTTGGCCAATTCGACACTAATTATATTATTTTTAGAAATGTTGAAGTTTTCAAATATTATTTCTTCCAAATCAAGAAATATTGTGAAAGAAAATAATGGATATTTAAAAATATTCCATTTGTTGAAATGAATGTTTCAAAATTAATTAATTATTCAACGGACATGTGTTGAAATGGCCAAGGTATTATGGTATTAGGATTAGTTATAAAATTAGAATAAATTTTATGACAATAAATTTTGGTTAACTTGTCATTCATGGATGAAGTTTGTGCGTCCCCATCCAACATCATCATCACTAGCATTGGCCAACCACATTATCCATGCATGATTTTCAGCCATCACATTTTTTCCATTTATAATGGATTAAATTCATCCACCATCGTCCATTTTTCATTAATAATAGATATTTAGGAAGGTCCTTATGAAAGTTTCTAGGCCTTAAAGAAGCTTCCAAAAAAAATTCTTTGAACTATGTTGTTAAGTAGTTATAAATAAAGATAGGCACATTTGTTACTTTTAATTTCTTCAACACCAATTTAAGGCATCATCCTATGTTTTAGCCTTATTTATTATTTTCCACATTTCAATATATCTCTATTTCAAATAAAGTTTATTTTGGGTATTCTTCTTGCATATTAACCTAGCACCCACCAACCCACTTGTTTCACATCTTGTTTTGGATCTTGTTAAATGTAAGGTAGAGCTATAGGATGTGGGCATTCTCAAAATAAAGGGCCTAGGATGAGGTGATAGTTGAGTCCAACCTTGTATTTTGGGAATGTCCCCCACATATGGGCTTTACTATCCCAAAGCACAAAGCAAAATTTATCATGAACCAAACTCATGTAGATCATGAGGCATAGGAATGGGAAGGATATTATGCCTACTCCTCAATAATGGGAATAAAATTATGTGTACTTATAGGTGTAAGAACCCTCCCACTATTGAAGAGTATGCGTAATATCCTTCCCATTTTCTAAGAAAGAAATTGATGGATATAAGTGCCTTCCAAATACACTACATATTTTCTCCGAATGCTTTATGTTTTGGGCTAGGTTTTGGTTTTAGTATGTTAAGCTTTTGAGCTTTCCTCTTTGTCCTCATTAAAATTGTTGCTTTCCATTGATTGTGTGCTTTGTGTTTTCCAACCACCTTTCTTTGACATTTTTCATCGTTAGATCCAAGTACCCAATTTGTGGCATTCTTCTTCTTTTTTCTTGTTACATGTCGTTGCACTTGCTCAAGTTTGTGCACATCTTGACAACTCAACAATTTATAAATATTATGTCTCCCTTCTTTTCTTTTCTTTGCACCTCCTTTTTTTAGGCTCTTCCATTTTTTCCTCTTGTTGATGTTTTGCAATGCATATTAATGTCATTGCTTGCATTACTTGCAAATGTTGTTTGTTTTCATGTTGATTATGAATCTCCATGGTCATCTTTAGCATTTTTCTTTGCGTGTTCGTTGTTTTCAATCAATTGTGTGGTTTTTGGCCACCTTTCTTCAACATTTTTCCTTGCAAGATTCAAGCATCCTACTCATGACATTCTTTTTGTTTCTTATCAACTTTGTTGTCGCACTTGTTCATGTTTGTGGAATTTTTTTAATATTCAGGGCATTTTCTTGATGATTTTAAAGTAAGTTTTTTCGTCATTTCTCACCTATTACTCTTAGTGTTATTCTATTTTTGTAAGTCAAAGTTATTGTTGTGTGCTCATTTTTTCTAAATTTGTTGCTACATCATGTTCAAATTTGCAATAAACTTATAGATAAGTGATTTCAACAATTAAACAACAACATCCATGTATTACATATTCTTTCACCTTTTTTGTTTCTCTACTACTATTGTGTTTTTGTTGCAACTTAAAGGGTGTAAAAAACTTTATATTCTCTCACCCCTTTGATTTTTTTGTTATTGTTGTCTTCATGTTGTAACTAAAAGGATGCATCAACTTTGTATTTTGTCACCCCTTCCATTTTTGTCATTGTATTCATGTTTTAGTTATAAGCATGCAACAACTTTTGATGGCATCTACAAGTGGCATTTAACTTAACACAATAATATATGATGATAATGAAGAATATGGTAAATTTGTGTCCATGCTAAAAATATTATTCAAGAACCACCCAAAAAATCAAATCTTGAAGGTAATTCATCTTGGGCATTTCTTTCCACAGATTCTAACCAACCAAAGCATATGGTATCCTTGGCATCACATTGCAAGTTATTGGGCTGAGTTTTTTGTTGTCAATGATGCTGCCCCAATTAATTATTATAATCCCCAAATCATGCAATGTATTGTTTAGCACTATAATCTAGTTAATGTTACTGCTAAAAATGTTTCCCATGGGAAAATAAGGGCCTTGTGAGCTATAATAGAACAAGTATCTCATGAACATGTGGAAGAATATAGGAGGCAGTAATTGTTGTTGCTGCAAAAAGCTCAATGAAATGGAAATAAATAAAAAACAATTAAAAAAAGGATATCCCTCCTTCTATGATCACTAATTTTTTTGGTAATCAACATCCTTATAACAAAGTTAATCTTGCATAACACACCAAGTTTCTTGAAGACTTGGTTTTATACATTGCAAAAGATTATATATTGTGTCCTTTGTTGAGAGTTTATGGATGAGGTGCATGATTTTAAAATAATGTTTACATGTTATGTTTTCATTTCAACATCAATGGTGAGAAATGTGTTGCCAAAGATTGTGGAAAAAACCAAGAAAAAATATGCTTTGCCTTCATTCAGTTCATGCGTTACATGCACATGGTCTTTCAATATTTAGATGTTTCATGGTGGACATGACACTTTAATTTGCCATGGGAGTCAAATTTATTAATCATTGGAGTCCACACATGTCACAATGGGAATGTTTGAAGTGCATAATAACACATTATAGTGATGGCAAACCAAGTAAAGATCTTACCATATATTTTTGGTTTATTTGAAAAAATCATGTTTATGTCAAGGACAAAAGGTCAAATATAAATACTTTAATTTCAACTTTAACAAATGTTGTTACTTATTATCCATTTCATGAAAAAGATCAATTACTCGATCAATTATCTAGTCCATTTGTGGGATCATGTTTTGGTCATGTTATGCCAAAGGCATATCAATATGCTTTTAATTATTTCAAGGTGTGTGTTGGATTTTCAAAAGTGAGTTTGAAAAATGTTCAAGTATTGTTGTATAAAGCTATAGTTTGGATTAAATATTTGGGAAGGGGAAACAAGAGTGGAAGGATTTTGGCATTATTCCGAGGTTGTCAACAATAATGTTAAAAATTCATGTGAAGATGCAATTTGCATCATGAGTCAATCTATTCCAAGAGATGCTAGAGTATTGGAATGCATAATCTCCATTTGCTATGGGCAACAACAATCTTTACATTTGTCATTACAAGTCCTTATGTGCCAAACTTGGGTTATTGTTCAAGTGATTACAAATAAATTATTATTGGTGATCAAACAATGCGTATTAAACCAAAACTAAGGCTTTTGGTTATTGTCAAATGCATTTGTATTTGCTTTCATTTTTTACATTTTAATGAAATCTGAAGTGGCCATAATTGGGCTTTGAATCAACCTTTGATTCAAGGTGACATTAATTTAAGGTTGTTGAAATTCAAATTAAGGATGAACTCACAAGTGACCAATGTACTATCACCATTTCTAGCATTCTCTAACTTCTACATTAATGTAAAGGCACATGATATGATGATCATCATGTTGGATTCTTGTTTTAAAAACATGAAGGTCATACGAGATTATGTAGGTTATATAGTTGATGTTGTTGCAAAATATGATACTAAAGTTATGTACTCATTATTGTTGCAAGTTTACTTACATTTTAACCTTGTGAAGGCAACAAAAAACCCAACAACACTTGAAGATGACGATTATTTCTTTGGGTATATTGTTTCTATTGGTGATACCATCATGTAAACATTGAAGAATGAACTATAAATCTTTTGATGGTTATGCATATGATTGACATACACTAAAAATCCTTTGGGTTGGTGGGTGATACATTCAATGCAATTTCCACATATTTGACATAATAGGCTTATAGATTGAGACTAAATTTTTTTTCAATGTTGTTAGTGTTATCACAAATCTTCAATAGTCTTGGCTTAGAATTGACAACTTGGATCACCTCGTCCTTTTTATTAAAAAATGACCTAGTGATATTTATTTTGGGCATGAAGGAACCAAGGAGAACACTTGGATAAGTTTCCCACACATCAAGGCATTGTGGTTGAAGAACACAAGAAATTCATTGAAGAACAAAGTCTTTTTGAAGTAGACTTGGACTTTGATTGATTTTGGCCATGTCTTCAAGGTATCATGTGGATAGGTAGTGACTAAAAAGTTCTTTTGAGCTTCTTTATCATTTGTAATATGTGAAGAATGTCCATTTCAATCTTTTTGTGATGAGGTGGACAAGAAGATAGTTGAATATTTGAAAATGGTTAAATGACCTTAATCTTTGTGGTTTTGTTGATGGGTTGGAGCAACAACTTACAAGTGCTTTGCTTTTTTTGTGGGTTTTGTTGTTCTTTTGATGTGTGGGGGTGACAACTTTGAAGTTGTGTTCTTGTTTTTGTTTTGGTTTTGTTGATGTTTGAGGATTTGACTTCTATTTTCTTTTGTGTGGTTTTGTTGAAGCATGGGGAATAACTTGAAAGTTTGTTAGTTTCTTTTGTTCCATTTATGCACATGGGTTTAATTTCCAAAAAGCTTTGTGTTTTTGTGTGGTTATGCTAATGCATGGGGATTTAACTTGCTACAATCAAGTTGATCCATGGGGACAACACCTCATAAAATTTTGGCATTTTATGGGCTTTGTTAATGCATGGGGATTTGACTTGTTCAAGTTGTTTTTTATATTTTGTGATTATGTTGATGTGTGGGGACAAGAAATTTAAAAATTCAGGTTTTTGGGGGTTCTAAATATTGGTGTGTGGGGGCAACAACTCACAACTTCATGACCTTTGTGGTTGTGTTGATGTGTGGAAGATTCCAATGTTGGCTAGTTTCTTATGGTTATGTCAATGTTTGAAGCTTTTTGTTTTGGGTGGTTATGTCGATATGGGGAAGAACTAACAAAGATGTATTGGTTGATAGTTGTGGCAATGATATGATTGCCAAAAAAAACCCACTATAAGGTAATGGGAAACTTCAATTTTGATTTTGAATTTTTAAAAATAGTTATGGAACTTCATGTTTATGTGCAATTTGTAATGAAAAACCCATAGCCTATTCATGCTTGGGCCACTTGATTAAGACTTATGGAATTTTTTTTGTGGTCAATCTCACATTGTAATAAAAAATTACATATTCATGTATTTTTAAATTATTTAAAAAATTATCTCATCATTTTAATTATAAACCCTAAACCCTAATTATACTTGGAATTTATTTTTCTTTAAAAATGAAAATTGTTGATATGGGGAACTGCCATGTTTTGAAATGCCAATCATAACCTTATTTGGAGGTTTTTTCATAATTCAAAATTTTATCAAAATTTTATTAAAAAGTTCCATAATTGTTTAAAATTTTCAAAATTGAAATTGAAGGGTTTTTCTAAAATGTAAAATGACCAATATTGGTTATAACCTAATCCTTCCCCTTAAATTCCCAAAATTGTTGTTAAGACTTTGTGGTTTTTATGTAAATGGAAAAAAATGCGCCAATTATGTTATGATTATTAATGATTAATTTAAGATTCCTCCAATATTTAATTGAAAATTATTGCATTTACATATTATATGTAATATTTCATGTTTATATCACAAAATACCATTATATATATATATATATATATATATATATATATATATATATATATATAAAGGCCAAAAGTCAAAGCTAAGATTTTTTGCAAATATGGTAAGGTTCATGGCCAAGGTCTTCACGGATGTTTCCATGAGTAGGATTCATAGCTTTGTGTTAATAAAAAACATTGGAATTTGGCACAATCTTTATCAAAACCAATATGATCAAATAAGATTGTCAATATTTCATATTAAAAAAATGAACACACTAGTAGAAATCCCTTGATTTACGACTAGTTTTTAAGACTAATTTTTAGTCGAAAGCGACATTTTACAACTATTTTGCTGTTAGTCGCGTAAGACAAGTTGCAAACGACAAATAGTCGCAAACGACAATTACATCAGCATGACGTCATCAAATGGTGGATGGA
>Ga0209611_10001005_pt1 | contig 46346 bp, 31 predicted proteins | sample S1TSphgellanicum_3_FD_187693 | JGI IMG/M metagenome (GOLD analysis project Ga0209611, IMG submission 187693) | Host-associated microbial communities from peat moss isolated from Minnesota, USA - S1T2_Fc - Sphagnum magellanicum MG (SPAdes) (version 2) | ecosystem: Host-associated > Plants > Peat...
TTTTTTTTTTTTTTTTTTTTTTCGGGGCTGCAGTGGTGCCCAAAAAATCCTGTAACGAAGACAGAGAGCCGATTCCCACGCTTTTTGGTTGCATTTAATTCCCATGAAAGTGAGCTAATAATAATCTTTGCTGTCGGATGCGAATTTCGACTGCCATTTTATTATTAAATTTTGTGGGGTACGGATCCAAAAAGAAAACCCAACGTAATTAGGGGCCTCCCACTGCACTCAAAGAGAACTGACGAACGTTTTCTTTTACCCCCCCTCGGAGAGCCCGATCGACTACGACTCCCTGCAAGAAAAAACCGCCGGGTCACCCTTTGTTGTAACAACAAACGGTGCGTCTGAAAAATCCCGTCCCCGTCCCCCCTTACGGTTCTGACTCAACAGAACACTACCCGGTAAAATAAAGGGCCAATTCGAATAATGACAACCGAAATTCTACTCTTGTGTCTTGAGCAGTCTTTTTAGCCTATTATTGGCGAAATAAGAAATAGTTTTTTTTAAAAAATCCAAGAGGAAGTGATTTTGGAGGTTTTCAATCTCTAAATGTGAGCCAAAAAATAGTAAACATAGCCAGATTTCTATATTTGGGTTTTGTGTTTTTTAATTTTTTTTGTAATTAAAAGATTAAAATCTTGAAAATGAAGTGATTTTGGAGGTTTTCATTTCTAAAAGTGAGAAAGTAATACTAAAGATTGTGAGATTTCTATATTTGGATTTAAGAGTGTAGAAGTGTTTTTTTTTTCTTTTTTTTGGTAATTACAATTTAAAATCTCAAAAATGAAGCGATTTCAAAGGTTTTCAATCGCTAAAAGTGAGAAAATAATAGTAAAAATAGCCAGATTTCTATATTTGGTTTTCAGAGTGTAGTGGTGTTTTTTTGGGAAGAATTCTTGTAATTAAAAGTTAAAATCTTGAAAACGAAGTGATTTTAGAGGTTTTCAATTGCTAAAAGTGAGGAAACAATAGCAAAAATAGACAGATTTCTATATTTGTTTTTCAGAGTGTAGTATTGTTTTTTTGGGAAGAATTGTTGTAATTAAAAGTTAAAATCTGGAAAATGAAGTGATTTTCGAGAGTTTTTTTGGCGCAGAAATGAGGAAAAAAAGTTTTTAAAAAGCCAGATTTATTTATTTGGTTTTCAGTCTGTAGCCAAAAATATAAAAGGGCGATCAAATATTTGTATGTCGTATCTGATTTATAGCCAGATTTGGCTAAATCTTCTTGACGATGATCACCACTTTTCTGCGTCTTGCCTATTTTACTGGCGAAATTTCGCAAAAAGGCAAATCAAATCAAATCAAGGGATTTTGGAGGGTTTTACTGTTTTAGTTGCCACAACTTAGAAGTGAGGAAAACAGGTAAACATTGTCAGATTTCTATATTTTATATCCATTTTGTAGCCATAAATATAGAAGGTTGATTAAACACATCTGGTGTATAGCTAGATATGGCTAAAACTTCCTAGGGACGATTGCCATTTTTTCTATAACTTCATATGGATGATCGCAAGTTAATCTACATTTTAAAATTTCCTAAAAAGCCAGTGAGTGGTCTGTAGGTAGTCTATATCCAACACCGCCCGTTCTGGTAATCTGGGCGAGCCGTTGTTTCACTGGGTGGGGTCGTTACGGGCCGGGTCGTCGACCCGTCACGCAGAGCGGGCTGTTGGCGACAAAGTGCAGTCGGCGTTCCCACTGTTGCTGTCTCTTTTTGTGCTCGTGATCGTTTGCGAGCTTTCGCGTCAGACAATTGTTGTTTGTCTTTGTCTTTCTTCTGCGATTCAATCGCTTGCATGTTTTTGTTTTCTCTTTCGTCATCAGGAACCAGAAGCAACGGCTTCTCTGAATCCAGGGATTGTCTCGAGAGCTTCTAAGGTGAAGTGTGGAGGAAAAACTTCGACAAAAAATCGAGTCCAGAAGCAAGCTCGCTCTCTCTCTCTCTCGCTCTCGTGAATCCTTTGTTACTGCCAGTTTCCGGAACTTCGTGTCGTTTCTCGGAGTTGTTGTTCTGGGAGAAAAGCTGAAGGAGAAAAGAGGATGAGGAGGAGCAGTAGCAGGAGTAGTTCGGGGTTTTTGCTGTAGTGTTGAGGTTGCGGAGGTCTGGAGGCCGATTTTATTGGAATCGGAGCAGCGAGGTACAAGGTCCGGAAGCATTTTTTAGGCTCTTTGTTTTGGAGCTTTATAGAGGTTGCATTGTGTGCCTGGGATGACGGCCGCCGCTCTCAGTCAGTCAGCGCTGTAGACCTCCGATTACAGAAAGATCTTTGCCAATCAGTTGTGGAAGGACAGGCAGGGGGAGCTTCCTTCAAGGTATCTCTCGCCATTCTTTTGGTCCTCCGATTTTCTCTGCTTACTCTGCTGTGAAGAAGCTCAAGAAGCTCATGCACGGAGGAGGTTATTTTGAGCGACAGAGAGCTGCAGTAGCAGACAGCAGGTCATGAAGATGCGGTCGGTGACAAGAGTGTAGAAATGGAGATGGACTGAAGAGGAGGACGACGAGATTTTGGAGGTTCGGTTCAGAATTGCAAGTGCAGCATTGCGCAGGCTCTTCGCCTTATCAAGCCTCCGGAATAGACTAGTTAGAGAGAGATTCTCAAGTCCTTCAGGCTTCGTCTGAGGCACTTTGGAGAGGAGAGCAAGAAACGCAGGGGATGCAAGTATGACAAAACAGGACTACTACATGTTTTCAGATGACTATTACCAAAGGCTGGCAGAAGGCTCAGACATGTCAGTGGAGAGCAATGGTGGCAACTCCGTGACCATGTCCATGGCAGACAGCAGCGTGGGATCCAACAACTCTGTGCGAACAAGACTCATTGATGATCGCCCCCGCTTTCGTCCGACAACAGCAGCCACTACTCGCAATGCGTCTGTTTCACATAGTGTTGTTTTGCCTGGTGTTGTTGTTCCTCGCGCTTTTGGAGGAGACATGCTTGCGGCTGCTCTTATGGATAAGAGGTCAGTAGTTCTACCTCCATCATGATTCTATTATAGTAGCTGGTTTGTTGACTTCTCTTCCTTTCCTGCTGGTTCAAACTGTCAAAGAGAATCCATTCAGCCGAGGGCAGAGTGAACTGTTTCTTTCTTGAATCCTGTTTCAAAGCTCAAAAGAAGTGGCATGCTATCTTTATCCCACTATGTGTGGCAGTGGGTGATGGGTTGCTCTAGTACATGATGCTGATTCTAGAATTCTAGGGTTGAATGTTGGACAAGATCCTAAAATGAGTTGTGGCTTTCTGCATCAGGTACCCAACGGAGGGCTTAGAAGGCTACGACGACTGGACTATCGATTTGCAGCAGCTGAGTATGGGCCAAGCTTTTGCACAGGGTGCATTTGGACGGCTCTACAGGGGAACCTACAATGGAGAGGAAGTGGCTGTAAAGATCCTGGAGAGACCAGAGAATAACATGGAGAAATCGATGGTGATGGAGTCAGCATTTGCCAAAGAAGTGACAATGCTTGCAACAGTGAAGCATCAGAATGTTGTGCGATTTGTTGGGGCTTGCCGGAAACCCCTTGTCTGGTGCATTGTAACTGAGTATGCCAAGGGTGGATCAGTGCGGTCTTTTCTCAGTAGACGACAGTCACGAGCTGTTCCACTCAAGATTGCAGTAAAACAAGCCCTGGACATTGCTAGGGGCATGGAGTACTTGCATAGCTTGGACATAATCCACAGAGATCTCAAGTCCGACAACTTGCTCATTGCCACTGACAAGTCCATAAAAATTGCTGATTTTGGAGCTGCAAGGATTGAGGTGCAGGTTGAGGGTATGACTCCAGAGACAGGGACTTATCGATGGATGGCTCCGTGCGATTCTGACCTTATTCTCTAGTTTTAATGTTTCTCATGTCCATTCTTTTGGTCATTGGTCATTTGTGCAGAGTTCCCCGTTCTTCGGGGTTCTATGTGGTCCCAGTTTAGTGGTTACATTGTGTAAAGACACTAGTAGCCTGCTATGATCAATGTTTCATGGAACATGCATGACTCTCAGGGTTTAGTGAATGGCATATCAGGTTTTTTTGCTGGTTTCATAGTTTGTATCTGGAAGACTCTAATCTTGAGGTATTGGATTGTTCAAACTTACTGATTTTAAGTTTGTGTGGTGGAGCAGGGAGATGATTCAGCATCGATCCTACAACCACAAGGTAGATGTATACAGCTTTGGCATTGTACTGTGGGAGCTCATTACTGGTTTATTACCCTTCCAGAACATGACAGCTGTTCAGGCAGCATTTGCTGTGGTGAATCGAGGGGTCCGACCTCCAATCCCAGCGGACTGTCCTCCTGCTCTAGCAGAAATCATGTCACGCTGTTGGGATGCTAATTCAGACTTCCGACCCAGCTTTATGCTAGTGGTCAAGATGTTAGAGCAAGCAAGAGAGGAAATAATGACCACAGTCCGCCATGCCAGATTTCGAGGATGTGGATGTCTGGCAATGCCACTCACAAGGGATTGAGAACACTGCTGAAGGGCTGGAGGGATGATGACAGCGGCTTCAATTTGTATATTGCAATGTTTCATAGTAGGATTTTTTTGGTTAAATCCCCTCATGCTATTTCACACACAGTTAACTTCCATGGGAGCAGTGTTTCTGCAAGCATGCCAAAAAACCAAGGCATTGTTGTGTAGTTTTATTGGTTTCCTGTAGATGTACATCAGGCAGAGAATGACTTTGTTTTTTTCCATTCTCTCTACACAAGGGAGAGAGTGACCCACCTTGGAGTTTGGATGCATTTTTATAGGTCCATTGTCCCCTTATGCTCCATCAGCTCTGCAGTTTGGTCTGGAACAAAGATTCATATCTTTGTACTTCATGGGTTCCTTAGCATTTGATTGGGAGGAAGGCTAGAGCTCTTTGTGCATTACCTTCTGGACACACACAGGTCTGTCTGTTGTTGGGAAGGTTTGGCTGATTGTTGCATTTTGGTGCCTAGTCACAAACTTGACATGCTTTTGATTGTGGAAGTGCAATAGGGCAATGACGGCATGCTTTTCTGATTGTTGCATTTGCTTACACAATCTTTGCATTCAAACTATGGGTTGTCACTTTTTGCCTTGCACTGACACACTTTTGTGCACTTTTCAAACATGGTTGAAGTCACAGGTATTGATGGGAGTTGTGGTTGCCTGTGGTTCATTTTGATCTCAAGAATGTGACAAATTTTGGTGTGTTTTGGTGGAATGGACTAACACAAACATTTCCAAGAGTGCTTTGTAAGTTTTGTGGCAAAAAACTCTGGCAATGAACTCATTGAAAGAAAATATGTTTTGAAATTCTTGTAGCAACAACTTTTTTTTTTTGGCAAAGTTTCGCTCTGGTGTTCAAAGAAATACAGTGTTACAGTCATCTCATGAAAAGGGTTTTTGTGAAAGAAAAGCTCCCAAGTTGCAAGTTTGCTCTCAGGGAATTTTTGCCTGAAATTGCAATATTGACACTGAGTTTTGTCAGGTCATCAAATCATAGCAAAATTCCAAGTTTTTTCTACTTCTAACTGGTAGACATATTTGGCTAATTTATCTTGTGGATGATCAGTGTGGCTATGGTACAAAGTTGAGAAAACATGATCTCCATGTGATTGTGCAAATCAGAATTGTGAAATGGCCTGTTTGTTGCTTTTTCCTCATTGTGAAAGCTTGCAATTGCAGCAACAAGCAATTGCAAATGAGAAGCTGTGCTGAGCTTGTTTAAGAGCTCATGACCAAGTTCAAGATTGTGTGTGGTGAAGCCGAATCCAAGCAGGAAGAAGGCCTGCAATATGCACCAAAATTTGTAGGGCTAGCAATCATGCCTCTGGTTGAACTTGCTGCAAATCCAAGGTTGCAAGGTACAATGAAAGCATGATCTGTATTCAAGCAATTGCTGATGCTACACAGGCTTGGGATCCTCCTGTGGAAGAAGAATGTTGGTCTTATCTGATCTTCAAGACATCAGATCTGTTCTCCAAACAAATGGCATGGCTGCTACATTCCTTGTTGCAAATCTGTGGTTGCAATGTACAAAAGCACAGCATGATCTAATATTCAAGCAATTGCTTATGCTAAACAACCTGAGATGCTGTAGGAGACTTATGATGCGATTCTTATGATATCAACTTTGGTTTCTTCCAAACAAATTGCATAGCCGCTACTGTGAGTGTGGCTGGTGTCAAGTGTCAATAAACACTGCTTTCATGTTTTGCTTTCTGTGTTTTGAATTTCAAATTCAAGTATTATTCAAGGTCAGAGATGTATGTAAAAACAGGGCAGTTTTCTAGGGCCAGAGGGATAAAAGCTGTGTATAGCAGTTGCAGCACCATCTGCAAATCTGAATTGGGTTCAGGGATCAGTTGTCGTAGATTTACCATTAGAAGACACTGATGCAGATCTTCTAGAACAAACCTTACCAAGAAGGAGAAGAGGAGGAGATCAAGTGCAGTGCTCCAGAAGTTAGACAAAAGTAGTTCTCCACCTAGCCTTTTTTATTCTTGTCCCAGTTCCTATTGCCAGAATTTGGAAATCATCTCTTAAGAGACAAATGAATGTTATAGCATCTGCACAATGCTCTGTTGTTGGGAAAAGCTATGGCGGTGTTCACCAGGATGAAGCCACACACAGAAGTGACCTCATCTGTGCACCTTAAGGAACTTCATCAGATCAGATGAAGTACCACACACTTCCTGGAAACAACATCTCATTGCACCATTGCAAAAAAGAAGACCTGCACATTTCACTGGCTGTTGAGCTTCCAAAGATGAGGGCCTAGAAGGATGCAGAGGCTTTCTCATTCCTGAGCAAATGCAAGACAAATGGTTCATTTACTACATGGAGAACTGGCTCACTTCCATTTGCACCTTGACAGGTATATATGTACCGATTCGCTTCTGTCTTTGTAGTTGGAATGGTATTCATCAACTGGTGATGGTCAGGTTGTTGAATCATGGGTGTATTGAGAGTTAGATCTGAGCCAATTTGCCAAGGGATTGACACAGAATGTTGAGAGAAAGCTTGTTCATGCGTCGATTCACACCTTCATTCTTGCATAAGAAAAGGAACCATCTTGCCAAATTGAAATCACAACCTCACTTGCCAGCATTGTCCCATGTACAACTCCATGTTTGCTGTAGCTATCCTGAAGCCGCACCGAGAACTTGAGCAAATGCTTTTCATTGTCTTGAAAATTTGTAACTTTGTGTCAAGGATCATGTCCAACATCAATTTATGCTAGCAAACTTGGGTAATTTGTTTAGAGCATGGATTGGAGGAAAAATGATTTATCAGTGAACTTTAGTGGTTTGTGAATCGATATGAAGGATTTTCATGCTAATAATACCCAAATTTTGAATGCACAATTCCAAGCAAAATATTTCACCATTGCATCAACTATAAAATTATTGAGCTTTGAGAAGGATCAGAATTGCCATTTGGGCTATTTTGAACTTATCATGAAATGAACTAGCATAATTGCATAACTACCAATGAGAACCCATTAAACAATTCTACATGACATTCAAGATCATAATTGGAACACAAGAAATAAACCTGTTAATCTTTTATTCTACATTTTTATATTTTTGTAATAAATATGCATTTGGAAATGACTTTCAAATATTGCATCCACTTATGTTTCATAAATTCTTAATCTTATATGTTTGAAAAAAGTCCTCTTCACAGATGATTAAAGTAATTATAGTTACAACATTTGTTTTGTCAAAATTTCCAAGTAGAATTCAAGATTTTAGCTATTTAGTTTTGACTCCATCCTATAAATTCAATGATTATGAGAAAAAGAATAACTAATAATCCTAGAAAACTAAATGTTTATTATAAGAGTGGGAACAAATTGGATGTGAGTTTTGACAAGAAAAATAGAATTCATTTCACAAAGGGAAATCCGAGATGTATGTTTTGTATGTAAGATGATGTCCATGGGTGGTCCTTAATACAAGGTAACAACTAACAACCTCTGTGATTTCCATTAAAATAGTTATTTCTGCTAACATAGGGTTTGCCCTTATTTGACAAAATTTGCAAGTGAGCATTTCACTTTTCAAAATACTCATGTTAGTTACTTAGCTGGTAACAAAGGTATCATAGTTTTTATATTTTTTAAAAACATTGATTTTTAGGTTGGGCAACACACTTGAATTGGGACACTGATTTCGTAATAATGGGTCCTCAACCTACAAGGTGCATCCTCCTAAGGTTTGTCTTTTAAGAAATCAATTTCATTTCTTTCTAAGTATTACTTTTGTTTTTCCTTTTAGAGATCTTTCTTTTAGTTCAATTCTTTACAAAGCAAGTAATATTTCAAAGCATGATCAACAACACACATATCCAAATTGGAGAACATTTTTTCAAATTCAAATAAAAAATCAAAAGCAATGCTCAATTTTTTTAAAAAAGTTTCAATTGTATCTTCAAACGAAAACATATTTTACCAAATCTTAATCCTCAAGTCATTATTATCAGTGTCATTAACTCTATCAAATTTTGTTTCAATAAAGTTGAAGCCTACTTGGGGAACAACATTGTCATCATTAGCAATGGCAAGAACTCATCAAATTTGCAAAGAAAAAAGGCTTATTTCAAATCATCATTCTCAATTTTGTCAAAATTGACTAAACCGTACTTCATCAAAATGGAGAATTCTTCAAGTTCATAAGTTATAAGGATTTTCTAGCACTCATGCAAAGAAGGATGCATCATCCTTTGTGCTACAACACACACAAGGGAAGTGCAAAAAAAAAAAAAGTGTATAAAGAACATTTTGTCAAGCTTGGAATTGGGTTGTTTCTTCCATTTAGACACACTTGTTTCATTTGAGGCAAGCAAGTTGGTAGGCATTTCATATAGATATATTTGCATCATACTCTTTAATTTTACATAAGCAAATCCATATGAATGTAGTAATGTGCCTTGCATAATCGACAAAATTCATAAATAATTGGACCTCTATGAGTTATAGTTCCCAAATGTTTCCTTTTGGAACATGTAGTGCACAAGAAAATTTTCAACAAACAAATTGGGTTTTGATACCAAATACTTGTTACAATTTAATATCAACAACATGAAAAATTCATAAATCATGTAACACACACACACAATAGAGGTCATTACTTAAATGTCATATGCACTTGCTCAATTGAAACACCATTTGAGAGTTTAAAGAATAAAAAAAACTGGTTTAATTTTCATAACAAAAATTCAAATAGTCACAAAAGATTAGGCGACTAGAAATGAAAAGCAATATAGTCTTCACTGAAAAAGGATGTAAAAACCATAATAATTTCAATTTAAATAAAGACAACTTTAGGAATCCAAAGTTTTTATTTGGTTCACAACCTAGTGAATATGAATTTGTGATTACATGACAAGGGAAGATGGATTAGTGTGAATACGATTCACTGTAGAAGTTTCAAATTGCATCAAGTATAAAAAAAGGACTTTTTACTAACATGATTAACCTTTTGCTACAAAGATAATTATTGTGCAAAATGCATAAAAATCACTAATCAATAAATTCTCCATGAAAATAGTGTTATATTAATATGCCTTATCAAAGTTATAGCAATATTATTGTGAGTATCTAAATGTCACTAGAATTAGTTAGAAGAATTATCATTCTTGTTATCTAGATCTTCACTTTTGAGAATTGAAAAAATCATGTCAAGAAACTTGATGTCTTTCAAAAAGCCAATTGCCATGGATGTTCCATAATCATGACAAATTGATATTGCAATTTTATAGATTGTGAGATTGGTGACTGGTTGATTATGAAAATGACCTTGAATTGGATGCTTCTTTCATCAAGGGAATTGGGTCATATTGTTTTATCGTGGCAAACAATGGTTTGACACCATAAAAAGATTGTCACCAATCAACATTAGATAGATGATCAAAAATATTTTGTAGAAGGTACTTTAGGAGGAAAGATTGTTGTAAAAGGCTTATCAATTTGAAAAATGGTTGCAAAAGGCAAATGATGCTTGGCCTAATACACAACAAAAGAATCATCATAAGTTGCTTGTGAAATATGTAAATCAATGAAATCATTGTGTGAGATCAAAGGAAGTTTAATGAATTCTTACTTTAATGAAAACCTAATGAAAAGGATCAAACTACCACAAGGTGAAAAAGACAAAAGACCGGACAATCTTTCTTTAGTGGTTGTGAGTGTGTTTTTGTTGTAGGTTTACGGTGCTAAAGAAATTGGTGGTGTTGTATTTGTGTGGTTTAATTAAAGACAATAGTCAAAATAATTTATCGCTTTTGATGATCTTTGGCAATGGTGAAGCTTGGCAAGATGCATTGATTATGGAATTCAATGAAGGAGCATGTGACAATGAAGTAAAAAGACACCTTGTTGAAGAGCTACGTATTTAATTTCCTATAAAAATATCAGATTTGAGGAGAGGAGTTGATGATTTTCTTTCTATAGACTACATGGGAAGAATGTGCACATGTATAGGTATGTTGTTGTGTTGGAATCCAAGACTTCTCCACTTCACACTATGGTTTATGGGCTAGAATTGTGTAAGTCAACAACATAAATAAAAATGTGTGTACCTTGTGGAAGTGATGAAAAAAGACTCAAAGGGAAAAAAAAACCTAGTTTGGGGAAAACATTAGAACTATCGATCATTAGTAAAAGTGTTGGGGGTGTTGAGTGAAAACCTTGGGAATTCACATTTAAGAAGAGACTCAAATTATTGAAACTTCGTGAATATGGGTTGTGCATTACCATAAGAGATTGGGGAAGAAGTGGGAAATGTTAATGATGCCATTGTCTAACAATATCCTTGTTAAATTTGCTAGAATGTAATTGTGGGTTAGCATGTGGGAATGGATGGGTTGATTACTGCCAAGGGAGGACCATGATAGCCAAATGAGAGACGTTTGGAGATATTTGATCCACTAGATCACATTTCTTATCATGCTTTTGTGGTTTATATAGGTCAATTGGTTAGGACAATTGATTGTTGGAAGTTATTTGTTACTCTAAGAAAATATGAAACATGTAACAATGTTTTATATCATCAATGTTGTTAGATAATTCACAGATTTTTTCTTGAAATTATTTGTCCTCAATAATACCATGGTTTGGAACAATAATATATTGAATAGTTGTGATAATGATCACAACTTCCTTTTTTGTTACAATTGGTGCTATTGATGAAGAGGGTGACATGGACTTATTTTGAAACATTTAATGATGAAATTAAATGTTCAAAAATAATTGTAATACCTTTCATGGTGAGACAATAATAATATTGTAATTATAGACACATTTTTAAAGAAAAATAAATACAAAAACATTCTTATGAAAAAATTAAAACAAAACAATCAAATTTCCAAATGCAATTGACAAACTAGACTAACAAAAATAAAATCATAACCAAATTAAACATGAAAGAGAAATACTTTTGCAAACACATAATAAACACATTACATATATGAGCAATTTACGCTTGCAATCAATTCAAAAGCATGATCAATAATGCAATGTCAATCAAAATACAAAGAAAACAAATATATAAGGTTCCAATTTTGCACACCAATAAGAAAAATATAGTGAACAAAAAGATTTTTTTTTGTTCTTTACACAACAAACGTCCCTTACCCTTGGGTATACCTTGGTATGCAAGCAAGGTTTCTTATGCTACACCCTCCCCTTGTACCTTGGTATACGCTCAGGCAGCCTGGGGACTTCCCCCTATACATCATAATTACATGACCACCATTCTAGTTGCTTGGACCTCTCTCTTTATGCAAAAACCCCAAATAAAATCTTAACCTTAATTCTGGAACCCTAAACTTACTAACCATCCCATGAAAATCCTAAAGCTTAACCCTAGTACCTTTAGAGCGTAACTCACTAATCATCCGCCATCTTGGAGATTACAAATTACACCCCACATGGACTTTATAAAGTGGCTTTCATCAAGTCCCAACAAAGTGGTAAAAACTAAAAGTCCCCAAAAGTGGGGTTTCGCCCACTAAGAATCAGGCCACTATTTCCAAAGGGGGGAAACAAAATAAATAAAAAAAAAAAAATTTAGCATTCCTTTGGAAAGAAGGAGATGCCCCAAACCAAAACAAGTCAGTCCTTTCTTTTTTCTTGTCATGTTCCCTTGCCGGGTGTTTTGCCTTTATTTATTTATTTAAAACAAGTCATTGCCTAAACGGCTCCAGGACTTCGCCAAATTTTGACCTGAAAAATATAATTTCCATGTATACAAAGGATTTTTCATGAAAAAAAGCACCCAAATTCGCCAGATTTCGAAGAGAAAAGAATCAGAATCGCCAGATTTTTATGATAAGTTCCAGTAGATAGCCAAGAATATGTGGTTTTTTTTTTTCTATTTTCATGGCTAGTGTGTAGCCAAATCTGGCTAAATCATCTTATGGATGATCGCCACTTCAGCTGCAACACAAATTTGGCAAAACAAAGCCCTGCGCCAATCCGGCCACCGCCCGGGACGCCACGGGTTTTCCGCGGGTTTGCAGATCAGCGATGAGCGTCGAGCTTCATCTTCGCGCCCGCAGGTCGCGTAAATGCACGTCAGTTGCAGCCAAGCTAATAATGAATACGAGCACGTCTGTGATCAGAGCCTTAATGGCTTGTATTGAATGCATGGATCATGTACAACGACATTCAACAGCTGTAAGCAACAGAGCGACGATCTCAGCGATTCCTCGTGATGCTTGTGGGATTGCTTTACAAACAGACTGCAGTCTCTCGCAATTCTCTGAGCCTTCATGGGTTGTATTGAATCCTTTGATCATGCAGCACAATAATATTTGTCAGCTGCAAGCAACTCGATCTCAGCACAAATAATAATGCAATACAGTGTTCAGTATTGGTTTTAGAGATTTTGAGAGACGTTGTCGTCGGCGGTGATCATGGTGAAGCTGATCAGTTACTTCATCGCTGCTGCATTAGCAGGTTTGGTTGCCAGTGATTTGCTATGGCAGAAAACTGAAGCTAGCTCTAATGCCGGAGACGAAAGCGAGGCTGAGCAGTTTTTGTGGCCACAGAACCAGGCGCGAGCTCGCTTGGGTTTGGCGCCCATGGCATGGGATCCCCATTTGGTGGCCTATGCCACCTGGTGGGCTAGCGAGAGACGCACGACTGGGGACTGCCGCCTTGCCCACTCCGGAGGTCCGTATGGCGAGAACATTTTCTGGGGCAGTCGAGGCAGGAACTGGCAGCCAGCGGATGCAGTGTGGGCGTGGCTGCGAGAAGGGCAGTGGTATAACCATTGGAGCAATACGTGCAACTTTGGGAACTCGTGCGGGCATTACACGCAGATCATGTGGCGACAGACCACGAGAGTGGGATGCGCGGAACAAGTGTGCAGCGATGGAAATACCTTCATGACTTGCAACTACTATCCCCCTGGTAACTGGGTGGGCCAGCGCCCTTATTAAGGACATCTTTCCATTAGGTTGCCGTGATCACAGATTCAGCTTTCCGTTATGTTTTAATTCGCTGTGAGCGTTCACAGTCATCTCACAGCTCAACAGGTCAAGCATTGATCACAGCAGCCTAATGTAAAGAGTTCCTTAGCTGCATTACCAACCTGCGACAGTCTCTTCTCTCTCTCCTTCCTGAGACAGCTTCCTGCAACCCTAAACCCTCTTTCGAACTACCCACACAAATCCATGTCTCCATGATGATGATCGGCACAAAGGAAAGCATGGGAATTCACAAGAAGGGACCATGCATTGTTCTTTTGATTGTTATGGGCACAGTGGACACTGCCGTACGTATGCACAAAGTTCCCATTTGAGGAGAGCGAGAGAGAGAGAGAGAGAGAGAGAGAGCATGTGTGTGTTTGTGTTCTTGAGAAGGCCATAGTGTTTACAAGAATTGGTCAGGCAGTTGTGAAACTAAACATAATTGCAGGAGGTGATCTAGATCAGCTGGTCAAGAGCTTGCCAAACATTTTCCAGGATCACAGATCCATTTGCAATCAAACAATAGAGCAAATCTGTGACCTATATCTTATTGCAAGTGAAATAAAGAGAAAGAGCAAGAGAAAGAGCTCATGGGTGTTCTTTGCAGGAGATGTTGTGAAGTCAGTGCAATTGCAGAATCACTCCTCACCAATGAGGATTGCATAGACAATCTTCTGCGTATACTAAGATACTATGCACATTTTGAGCTTCAACATGAAAAAATTGTTTTACAAGCCTGCAGGATCGAATGGGGATCTATACAGTCTAACCCACAACTGCACCTGCAAGTGTGATGCAGAAACAAAACATATACTAAATCTCTTCATCAATGAAAATGGAGATGAACTGCTCCACCAGATAATAGAGGAATAAAAGCCTGTTTGAAGCCTCAAAACACCCCAAGAGTCTGCAGCTCTGGAACAAAATCACTGGATCAGCACAAGGACATGAGTTATGACCTTGATGGAAGGAATGCAGGATCAGCAAGGTGATGACTCATGACCTTGATGCACGGATAGCAAAAGCTATGGTTTCATCGCACCAATAGCTTCAGTTTTCACAGAAGGCAGATGGGTGTCAGTTGATGGTGATGATACATGAGATTGGCCCCCTTCCAAGCATTGTTTGTCTTCACAACTTGGTGCCAAAGGAGAGGCTTCTGCTTTGCCTGGGCTCAGCTGTCCAGGCTCAGACTGAGGATCCATGATAGCCAGGGGTTGCGGGTAGCAAATTTGCTTTTTGTGAGCAGGAGCAACCTTGCTCACTATTGATAGCTGCATGCACGCTTTCTTCTTTCTCTTTGGCCCTTCCAACAACATGGGAGCTTTGCTTCTGAAGCCAGGACCTGGCTTAGGAGGTGCAAAGGAAAATTGAGAGCGATTCACTCCTGCTTCAGCAAATTTTGGCTGGTCGTCCAGATACCTGCACCAGTTACCCACATACAGCAGACAACAGTGTCATCACAGACACACACACACACACACACACACCGTGACACAGAACACCAAGTACAACTACCCACAAAACCAACTCATGAATTGTTACTCCTCCAGATCTACTCTTTGGTACTGGCAGAACAAATGTAAATTTACAGACCTTTCCATCCACCACAAAATAACTCCATTCAAACAACATGCATTGCTGCAGAGAGAAATGCAGGAAGAAGATCCAAACTACATATGACAAGTGGTGCAGTAACAAACTCACCTTTGAACATCAACCATGGAGCGCAGTGTTTTGCCACATGGTGTCTTATAGTACCTGCCAAAGAATATGAAAACCCTTTTACATGAACAGCTGAGAGATTGATGGCATACTAAAGCAAACACATGGATGTATCTTCTTTCCTTGAAACAGATCTGCAGCATCTGCATTTGTGAGGTCTCTTCAGCAGTAAAAGTCAGTGCGATGAAAGACAGAGAGACATGAAAAAAAAAACCAGCAAACAAGAAGGGGGCTGTGGACATACACATCAGCAAACTTTGCAGACCTCTCGCCTCTGATTACAATTTTGCGGTAGAAGCCATCAGGAGCACAAGGAATGCTATGCCTGTCAACAGCCCAGAGGATGGAAGGCTCATCCTCTGAAAGATCTGGAGGATCCTCACATGTTGCATCGTGTCGCCAAGCTTGAGCATCTTCACACACCCAAGGTTGCTCCAGAATCTTCTCCCCTATCATCTCGTACTGCTCCTTGGTGGGTATGATTCTCCATTTCATACACTCGAAGCACTGAACTGTGAAAGTCTCAACCGTCATTGATGACCACCTGTATGTGTGTGCATGTTGGCCTTGAAGAAGAAGACATCAAGATCCTCCTTCTCACAAAGGAGTCTGAAACAAACTACAGACAACACACATGGGTTCCAAATCCTGAACATGAATGCTTCAGAATCCAACTTCCTTTGAATTTTTCAATGAAAATTTGAGGAAAAAACCAGCAGATTGAATGGAATGCCTGATCATCAATCTTCTTTTGATCAAATGCTTGTTGCGGTGGATTCATCATGTTCATGTTGCTATACTGTGGAATTTCTTTTACCTGGGAGCATGTTTGGGAAGAAGATTTGTCTTCAAAGCCTCTGCATTCAATACAATGCCTCTCCCTGCTGCTGGGTCTTTGGTTACAGCTGCAGCTCTGCTGCTGTTATCATCTTTGCCACCTTCCTCCCATTTTGTTAGAGTGTGTTGAGGAGCCTTAGGAGGAGCCCCACAGGAGACAACAGCTTCACACTTGCTCTCTGTTGCAGGTATTATGGAAATTGCAAGAATTGCTTCTTGATCAGGTGCACTTGCATGTAATGATGACATAACCCCCTCCACATCCTCCTCCTCACCAACTTGTGCCTTGGAATCTTGTTGGCGGTCAAGGGCATCTCCTGCAATATACAATGACTCTGGAATTTTATGCAGCGGCAACAGCTGCAATTCTCTACCATGATGACGATGATTTTGCCAGCATTGTACTCAAACTCTCTAAGCATGATCTTTCACATGGAGTTGAGAGATGGGAAAAAGAAGCAGAAGAACAAGAAAAAGAAGAAGAAGAAGAAGTGCAGCAGATATACCATGCTCTTCAAGCTCAGTCTTCACAAAACTCATGTTTGTGAAGAGCTCCTGGGGTTGGATCGTGAACAAAAGGAGTTGTAAACAGCTTGAATTGATGAATGGAGCAACCTGCAACCAAAAGCAAACGTTACTGCAAAATGCCAGCTGCCAAAACCACAACAACATACTGCATCACCAAGTCCCTAATTCTCATGGTTCCTAGAGTACTAGAAAACAAACATTTCAGATCTCAACGGAAAACACACCCAAATCACCTTCCTCTTCTACTTCTTCCAAGGACAGATTTTGCTTCACAATCAAAAGCTGATGATGAACCTGAAAAATCATACCGTGAAAAGCTCAATGGGAAACAGATCCACTGCCAAGCCACCTTCTTCTTCTTCTCTTCTTCTCCTTCCTCTCCCGACTTGATGCTTCAACACCCAAAGCTGATGAAAATTGGAAGAGCTGGAGCTCATACCATGTACCCAGCTCAAAAGAGACAAAAACCCCACTGCTGCCTACTGGTTTTATATAGTGAAGTTGCAAGCCCACTAAACCCTAAACCCCAAGGCTGGTGCGGCACCAAATTCACACCTCTGTTGTCTCTTCTCCAAATCTGTTGCGTCAATTACAACAAGGGGAAGAAAAAAAAGGTGTACCCAGGCATCATGAACTCCTACTCATCACCTTTGCATGTGACAAAAGCCAAAGAAAACCTTTGAATTTCTCATATCAAAGCTCAGCTACAAAGCTTGCAACATTTTTTGCAAAAGTGCTGTGAACCCTTTCCTGCAAATAAGTGTGTGCAGAGGTACAACAAACAAGAAGCAAAATTTCAAGAGTGTCTCTTTTTTGCAAATTCCTTCTCCTGTGCACAAACATAGATGGTAGCACACAGCACTTGCAATCTTCTTCTTAGATCAGAGTTGTCTATCACTGTGTGTGAGTGTGTGTGTGTGTGTGTGTGTGTGTGTGTGTGCATACTTTTTGCAACCAGATTTTCAGTGTGTTTTTTTGTTTAGTGGCAGTGAGGAACTTTGTGGGATGTCCCAACTTTGCAACATTGCCAAGAAACACCACCACCACCATCAACATCAAATTCCATTTTGTCAATTCCATGACTGTTGTTGTTTGTGTCTAAACCTTTTGGAACAAGAATTTCTCTTGGGAAAAAAGAAAAAAGAAAAAAAAAGAAAAAAAAAGAAGTAATCAAATTGTTGGCACAATCTTAACAAGATTTTTGTCTCTCTCAAACTACCCACCCGCAGCCGCCACATGTGTTTTTCAATTGAACAAGACATTTGTGATGGTACTTGATTCTCCTTGACAACTTAGATATACAGAACTCAAGTGATGCAGGCTGAAAGTCCTGCATTGATCAGAGAACAAGGTGCAGGTTGAAGGTGGGAAGATCTACTTAGTACTCTCACGAAAGACTATGATCAAAATGCTTTTCATTGAAAAAAGAAAGTGCATCTTAGTGGGAAGTTGAAGGTTTGTCAAGTATGATGATGACATAAGAAACCTCATCACAAGAAGAAATCTTGACCCTAAGATCCATCCAGGTTTAGCTTTCTCCTGACACAGAAAGACCCTTTCATTCTGGTGAATTGGGGGAGCATATCATCATCTCTTACATAGTTGCTCTAAGAGCAACTCCACCCATACCCCTTCTTTGGGCATGTATGTAGTAGCATTGTTTATCACATCCAACATGTTGTAGAATTGTTTTCCAATTCCCATCTATAAACATGGCAATTGTGACAATATAATTGAGTGAGAAATCATTTACATTCAACCACAATGGGCCAATGGACCAATCCTTATAGTCAACCAATAAAAGTGGTGATTTCATCATATATTATCATTTACAAGCATTGGATCTTATACAAATCTACTAACACAAATTAATACATAAATATTACATTTCATCCAAAATATGTTATGGGCACTAGTGAAGTTGTTCTTATAATGCTAAATATCATCTCATTAAATTTTTTTTCCCAACCAATTTTTTTGCAAGGTCGCAATTAATCTCATACCTATAATAGTAACAATCGATAGATTTTGCCCAAATATTTTAAATTTTAAAAAAGATGAGTTTGGTAACTCCAATCTGAATATTTTAAGATTTTCATAATTGTGTTAGGTTTCTTATGTTTTGAATTCACAATTCATTATGTTAGGTTTTTATTGCAAAATATTGGTTTTATGTAGGATTTGATATTATTTTGTGTTTTGGAAGGGGGGAGACAAGGGGGGGATTTATTCCCAAGGTTTTGGAATCTCATTTTTCTCATTATGAGATCCTAAAGCATTAACAAGAAGGAGTTCACACCAAGGTTTGTTAGTGTTTTGTTTTGAACTTGAATTCTTGTAATTACAAGTGAATATGTCAAATATTGCGACACAAAAGATTTGTGTGCATCTCTATTCATGTGTGACACTTTGTTAATTATAATAATGTGGGGGTTGTCAATCTAAGTAACATACCACAATTGTCATCACCAAGTGTTTTAATTACTCCACCTATAGATCTATGGATGTAAGATTCAATTCTTGAAAAAATCAACAAGATGAGATCACACATTTATTTTCCTTGGCTTCTTGAGAATTATTTAATATCAAACATCAATTTGAAATAGACTCTACATCTACAACAATAATATGCATAATTTGCAATACAAAACCAATAGCAATATACATTTGTATAGGTTCAATCTCACCAATCGTTGCAACTTAACAAAAGTTATAAAATCTACAATTCACATTTCTCAAGTTGTGTCTCTCTTTTCCCAAGATGACGAAGTAATATTTTTCTTTTTGTTGTGGCAAAGTTTCACATCCTATTAAGCTCAAAAAGTAAAATGAGAATCATTTGTTGCAAATTCCTTACTTTGAACAAAATACAATCAACTTTTCTTTTTTCTTTTTTAATTCAAGAAAATTTCATCACATTTGCATTGAGGTTTTAGTTTTGAAGTAGTTTTTCGTTTGCTTTTTACTGTTTGAAAAGTTCTAGTTGTCACAAATTAATGTTAAATCTTTCATCAAATGCTTGCTAAAAATGTTACATCTAAATAACCAAAAAAACAACACTATGACAAACAATAGGATTAACTTTGCAAAATTCATGACAAGATTTTGCATTTGAATAATCATTCTCCAAACCATTTTTTTCCTCCTCAAATTCTTGTCATTCAAAACTGTGAAGGACTCTTATTTTTCCTCCTTACAACCCAACACCCATCAACACATGACTTCTCACCAATAGGTATGTAAGATTCCAACAAAATATAGACAAATCATATTTCAAAAGAAAGTAGGGACAATTTCAAATAGATCCTTGGACAAGATAATACCTCCAAGATATCATAATCACAATGTGATTTCTAGACACAACTGTGGTGCATAATATTCAAATTACATAGACTCAAGATTTCAATGCATGACAAACATGTGCTTTCGATTCACAAAAATGATATTGAGATTTTGATCTTTGGATGATGCATTCTTTGTAGGTGGAGCTCATAATTGATTGTAGGTTTTTTTCTTTTCTTTTCAATTTTATGGTTTTGAAAGTTTGGTGAATTTCTTCATTTATTTAGCAAAATTAGTTGAATGCATACAAAAAACAAAATTTTCCAAAATTTTCCAATTTGTTTTATCACCAAGTGGCGAACAATTGGACACCCAAAAAAAACTCTAGAAGAGATTTTTAAAAACTAGAAAACTCCACTATTTTCCATGTCCAATAATTTGCAATGAATAAACTCCAACTTTCCCTAATAGAATTCCCCTTCCAACTCAAGGAAAAGGGAAAACATAAAAGAAAATAACAAGAATCTTAAACAATATCAATTACTACACTTCATAATAATATTTGAAACTTCCAATGTACTAAAATAGGTTTGTTGGTGTGCAAGGACTTAACTTGGGTTCCAAAAATGAGTACACTAGCTAACAAGTTTACTAATGTTTCAACAACAAACAAAGAACCAACAATAATAGGATTGAACATGACAAGAATATTGGGAGGGATCATCTTTTGATGGAACATCACTTGAAATTTGAACATATCTCCTTTAGTCAAGCTTGTTTGTGCCTTCCATCAATTTAAAATTGTCTATTCACATCTTCAACTAGAGCTAAAGTAGTCTTTCCAACACTTTTCATTATCATTGCTAAAAACCAATTAGGAAGATGGCACCAACAATTAAACCCACAAATTCATTTGGTTGGATAATGTCAACAACTACAATACCAACCTTATTAACATTGGCACCAAAGAGGGCAAAAGAAATGAGGGTAGCTAAACCAATTACAAATCCCTATTCACATTGCAACACCATTTTCTAAAGTTCAAAACCTAGAATAGAATGTGACAACCCATTTATAGCCTTGGTCAAGATTGAACAAAACAGTGAAGCCCTACAACATAAGTTCCAAAAAGTGTTTAGTAATTATCATTTGCAATAAGTGAAAACAACATGACCCACTCAAGTAGCAATGTCCCACCTTACCAATAATAGCTATTATTTTCCTAATAACATTTAATGTATTTGTGGTTTTTGAAACTTCATGGTTCATGCCGATCATCACAATACTACCACCAACATTGTCATAGATAGGACCATATTCATGGCATTGTCAACATATGGATATCGACATTGTCATTGATAAGACCATTTCATGGTGGTAACAAAATTGTTTCTTGCCATGTCCACTCGACGAGTTCTCCACTGAAATGATGAATGACTTGGGCATCATTCAATAATCTCAAGACAATGCTAAAAATTGGTGTTAATAATCCCAGAAAGTTTGTACCTTTTCAAACCGTTCAACAATTGGGTAGCAACTTGCAACATTTTTAACTCCACTTCTCTAACAAAGTAATCTTACTCTAAAAGTTCCCTTGTTGTAATTATTCTCATTTTAATTAATTCTTCTTCTAGAGGATCAAGTATGAATTTTGGTTTAATACATTCCACACCACAACCAATGAAAATGAATGAAGTCTCATATGGTTATTGATCTTGATCATGACCCTGTTCCCAAATTTTGGATAAGGTGGGCAACATCCAAGCATTCCTTGTTCAAAAAGGTGACATTGTGACAAGATGTCCTCCAACTCATAAGCCACAATGAACTCATTATTTTTGCCCTACAAGAGGTAGTGAGATGAAGCTATGCATTAAAAGGTGTGCAAGTCTTTGTCATGCCCAAGCCACTGTTGGGAACATGCTTTTAAAATGACCATCCCAATATTGGTATGTTTGAAAACCACAACATATGATGATTGTGTTGTTGTTATATATTGTAATATTCAACTTGGAAGAACACCTTTTCGATTATTGTAGAATTCATGAATAAAAAGCCTTGTGATTTTGGCCTTCCATGTCCAAAAGTGACCTTCATAAGGTTCATTGGGTTCCACCACCATTGAATTTCCTTTTCAATATTCCTTTTCAAGTAATATTAGAAATGAAAATCCCTACATTGAATCATGGAATAATGGTGCATTCTCATAAGTCATGAGGCCAAAACTACTCCAAAAATGTTGCAAGTACAACCTCTTGTCTTCTAATAATGTCATCATGGGGCCTTTCTTTTTTCCCACAATAATGCCTTTCTTCATGATCATATCCTTGCATTCACAATGTGGAAACCATTGTATCAACTTCCAAATTACTTGAACACCATCTTGAAAAGACACCAACACTATGCAATTTTGGTGCCATGGTTCACACATGATGCAATTTGCACCCATCACGTGATGCACATCCGTTGAAAGTTGAAGATGGTGGTGCATTTTTTTAATGTTTTTTGATCTAAGAATAGTCCATTATGGTCTATGTGCACAACCTTGTGTACCATTGTGAAACATAACCTATTATAGTAGTTATTGTATGTGACTTCACTATTTAGTTGGTTGGAGGAAATCTTCACAACTTTGGAAACCTCTCTTTCAAATGGGTAGCACTAATAAACATCGTGGCATCCATGCTTTTTCATGTCATTTCATAGCTCATTACTCCCTATTCAAGGACACACCATTAACACAAAACAAATTGTAGTTTAAACAAGTGGTCTTCAAATGCACATGCAAAACTACTTGTTCACTTATGTACAAGTTATGGGATTTATCAACTCAATGTGTCAACTCGGTTAAAGTTCATTCAAAATATGTGCTAACTATATATAGCTTTTGATTTACTTTGGCTTTGCACATATACTATCACCAAACCCATAATATCTAATGGCAAATCAAGTTGTTGACATTTATTCTATTTTTTCTTTAAGTTTCACAACTTGGGTCCCAAAAGTTAGGTCCACTATGAAATCAAACGCAACTAAAATTTAAATCTAGGATACAACCCTAACTGGGTGGCCATTTTTTGGATAACATGCCTAGGACAAGGTTGCAATATCCTACAACCACAACTTGTAACTTTCACATCAACCAAGCTAACAAAATTTGTTCTTCCAATTTAGAGAATTGGAGGGTTGAGATGATCATGAAATAAATAAAAAGGTTCACCCACAACATGTTCAAGTGGAAACGAATTTGGTCTGACACTCTTGTCAAAATAAACACACCATGTTGAAAGTAATTCTCAAGCATTCTCCATGTTTTGGTTGATCCAATCATAATTCCTACTATGGGTATAAAATAACCTTCCAATTTTAATAAGGACAACACCTATGCCCCCCAAAATAAAATCTATGCCCATATCGAAATGATTTAACACACATGTGGTAAAACACCACATGATACAATCTAGTACGTACTCCTATGTTTTATAATATCCCAAGGAGTCTATGCCTTTTGGCCACCTAGCCCTAAGTCCTCGAGGCTTGAACTTCCTCACACTTCCCATTGCAACTTCTATGTCTTGCATCTTCCTGTTACTTTCAGCATGTTTCATGAACATGTGAACATATTTTTTAAATACATAGTGCCAAAGTGTGCATGACATCATATTAATGATCACATGACAAATTATCAATGTTGTACAAATTGTACAACTTCCAAAGACGCAAATATCTTGAAATGCATGCTTGAAAGCCAACTTCTTAAACCTTGAAGTTGCCACCTTGAGTTTTGCTAGAATGTCGAGAAAAAGAAGCCACTCTTTTCTAGGCATGACCCAAAGGGGGACATGCATTATAATTTCATCGGACCTTGTTCAATTAAATTGCAGCCACAAAGAAGGTCGAACATATTGGAAAGTTGTGTTGCATAAGGAGCCTTGTTCTATCCGCCATGTGCTAGACACTTATCCAATTTCACTACCAAAAGTGCCATGTCTTTAATAAATTAAATGATTGGTGGGTATTTCCTTTGCAATTTGTTGACATGGTTCCACCAATCCCTCATTGGAACCTTTATTTTACATTCGAGATGCATGACAATCTTATTTATAGCTTGAATAACCACCATTTTTCAATCCACCCACCTTTTAATGAACAAGGTGGTCACTAGTCCAAACCATCGCCATGGCCTTCAAGTTCATGATGACTAAATCGAAATCTATTACGTTAAAAAAGTGTTGATTAATTAATCTAAATGGATATACATACTCCACTAAAAATCCATCCATGAAGACATTCTCCAAATTAGTCATAACGGTTCAAAGAAAGCTAAAAAAATAGTAGTATCACCTTATTTGATGATTCTGCTTGAGCTTTTAAGGCTGAACATTACAAATGAAGGATTTAAAATGTTTTTTCTACCATAATTGAAAATAACGGAATGCACTATCCAACAAGTCTTTGGATTAATTTTAGTTAATGAAAATCTATTTTAGTGAAACATCAATACAAAATTTAGTGGATCACCCTATTCATGAAAACCACCCACAACCCCATCTCGCACCCTTTTTCAAACATGGACATTTGAAAGAATTTGATGCATGTGCATGTACAAGATTTTGGGTTCTTCTTGCAATTGAAAGTTCTAAGGGTCCATTATTCCATTAACGGTCAATAGTCTTCCATATGGATCATTTGTTTGATGCATGTACATTTACATTGTCTTCCTAGACACCATGTGAGTCCTTTTGCAAACTAAGAAAAAACACAATATTTTTTATGCAAAACTTGAAGCCATCATGGAAGGATCTAACATGTCATAATCTTGCACATAACCAATTATACCAATTCAACACAACACTTATATTTGAGCAACAAGTGTAGTCTTCTTGTTGATTTTCTTGATAATTCTAGCAATAACTTGCACACAAGAGAAGAACAATCATTCCCATGTATGAAAATTGAAGATTACATGTGTATGTCTCCAACAACTTGAATTCCATGAACCTTATTTCATATCATAATTAAAAGTGTAACATTTAGTTCTTACCTCCTTATTGAACAAATAATTGTAATTCAATTATTTTAAAAACAATCATTATGACAATTGCACATTATTATCTTGTAAACCAAATAAACCTACATTGGAAAATTTTGAAGAAACCTACCACTAAAAGGTAAGTTGTCCACATAAGACAAAAAGTTTGCAATTGAAACATATAAACCATGGAGGAATATTTTGCCAAGGCCAAGTTCGTAACTATATAACAATCACTTCCCCAAGATTATATTTAGAGTGGTCTCCCATTGTATAGGACAAATGACCTATAATAGACAACAATTGATTCTCCAACACTTAATTTTGCACCTATAAGTGAGAAACTACTAATCACAATCCAACTTGCACATGCCCACTAGTAGATGGTTGATGGCTCAATGTCCAACTGATCCCAAATCTTCAAGAAAGCTAGTCCACCTTATCAATAGAATAGATGTTATGTAGAAATTTTTATTTCCACATAAAAAAAGATGTAGTGTTTTTTTTCAAAGTCATAGAAGGGTACATGATGATGTTGATTATTGTTATCAACTTTAGCTATAGTAAGACCTTGATGGTAGTAGATTCACAGTGGATCAAGGACCTACTTGAAATCAAATGCATGCCCTACTATTTCTGCAAATAAAAAAGGAATATTTTGCCCCATCCATATAACAAAGGAGAACCCATAGGTGATCAAAATGCCACAAAATACTTCACAACAACTTGGTGTGTAATGCAAAAACATTACACGTTGTGCTAGGATTTTCTTAATGGTAATAGGATTCGAATGTGGTGAACATCAACAATGGAAATTATTAGGATTCTTGGGGTGTTGATGTCTATGGTAGCCAAAACAGTTTCCAACTTCTCCACAGCTTGGCCCATAAAATGTGTGAAAAGACCTTGCTATTGCTAAATGTAGTTGTAAACAAATCCCTTCCCTAATTAATAGATGATAATGCTTGTAGATAACCTACTAAACAAATAATGTTTGCCTACAAAATTGTTAGTTTTTAAGTTGTGGACCACAACCTAGGGGTTCATTTATGGAGATTACATCACATATGATTTAGAAGGTTAGGAAATTCATGCAATGTCCATTTTTGGATCAATCTCTAGGTTGCTATTAAACCATAAGTATTACAATTGTTATATATTCATTAGAATTTTAGTCATTTAGTTTCTTTTGCAACAATCAGTTCCCTTGAAAATAATTTTTAATCCCATATACAAAAAAAAGATTATTGAAGTTTTGGTCATACAAGTTCCACAATGGTGCATTCACTACCACTAGAGGGACACAACTAACTAAAGGTAGGTGGTAGGAGTGTGACTACTTAAAGCAATAATCAAGAGTCACAAGCAAAGTGGTACTTCCTTCCAAGAATAATGTATTGTAAAGTTTAAAAGCACAACATTATTCAAAAATCTATTTGGAATTGTCTAGACAATTGCTAAAATATAATTACATCCAAGTTAAGACAAGAAGGTTAGTATGTTTATAGTCATAAAGAAGTAAGTGTTGAAAATATAAGTGCTTAGGTGGCAACAAAAAAAAGCCTCCAACTTCAACAAAAGGTTTTTTTTTAATAATTTCAAAAAAATTGATTGATTACGACAAAAACATGGGTAGTTGAAGTCATAGTGTATTGTTGGAAGTCACTAAAATTAGGCAAGATTCTAAAAAAATAACTATGTCCATTAAGGACAATTACCATTTAGTGTGAATTAATCTAGGGGATCCTAACCAATGTAGTAACCTCAAGAATTTGTGTGCAAAACCATGGATTACAACTTTAAGCATTAAGAGCATGAGAAAGAGTATGACTTTCATTACCACACAATAATCTTAACTACACACACACACACACACACACACACACACACAAGGTTAGGTAAATGAATTGTTGTTCATTGCCATACACAAAAAAAATTGTCATATGCAAAGTAAACCTTTACAACAACAAAGAGGTTGAAAACTAGACTAAAGCAACAAAATCTAGGGGAGTGCTCCAGCACCACATTAAAGTGTTGATAAAAAGGTTGTGATCAACAATTGTGAAACTTGACCATTGGAGAATAATATCATAATGCACAATTGCTTTAAACTCAATAAATCCATAACTAAAGATCTTGACATTGAATCCCACTCTAAGAAGTACCCCGTAGAATGAACAATTATAGTGAAGTCCATTCAAGGAAGTCCACCATTGACAAAGAAAAACATCAAAACAAAGATCTACATCTTTCTATTATAATAGTAATTTGTAATATGGTATGAAATGACATGCAAAAAGAAGAGCAATGCAAACTACTAGTGTTTGGAAATCCTCCCATATTAGAAAGCTAGCCATTCAAACTCCTTACCCATGGCAACTTCCAATTGTTGATGGATATTTGTTAATAAAAAACCACAAAAATAGCAAGAGTGATTCAACATTCCCTCACATGTGCACATCAAAGAAAACAAAGAGGACACAATGGATGCCACAAAATCCAAAATGAAAGAAGACACTTCTAGTGGGGGTTTTTTTCTTCCTTCTTTTTTTTAATTTTTAGTTTCCTTCCTTTTTCTTTGGGTGTAGAAAATGTTATGCTCCCCACACAACTTTTTAACAAATTCCTTTTGTTTTTATGTCCATAAAATTGAAGGATATGAAAAGTCCTCAACACAACAAAAATGTAGATGTGTAAAGGACATGTGTAAATGGATCGACATTCAAGTATAATAAATGAGGCATAAAAGCCAAAAACACTAGATGCACATTCAAGGAGAGATTGGTTCAACAAAACTTTAAAAGCATAGATCATAGAAGATCCAAATTTACATCTACATGAGGAAAGTTCAACAAATAAACAAAAAAAAGTTAGAGCATTACACTTCAAAGTCTTGGATTAGAAACTCCCAAACAAAGACCCTAAACCCCAAAAAATCAATACAAGGCAAAAAATAGACCAAGGAGTTTGTGGAATCACATACTCACTTGTTTCAAGGAGATTTGTTTCACACACTAGGAAGTTGATCAACAATAAAAACAAAATCCTCCAGGATGAGCTCCATGATCTATGCAACATGTTATTTTTAGACATTAAACATGTGTGCCGTGCTACAACAACGCATACCTTTCATAGGGCACTTGATTGCCCGAACTTGAACTTGAAACCCCAATCTCTAGATGAGTTTTTTCTAGAATTTCATTCATTTATTCATGCACCACGATTCATTAATGAAATCGTAACAATAATGTTACAATTGATTCCATTTCTTGCTCGTAAAAAAAATCATAATCATGAGAACAAATGAATGTAAAAGTGGCCAATCCTCTTTTCTTGCACAAAGAAAACAAAATGTGCTTGAATAATAATTGTCAGATTTTTGACATTGTTGCATTGTGAGTTTTGAAAAGAAGAGGAGGACGAATTTTCTTGAACTTTATGATTCTGCATGGAAGGTGGAAACAAACATGACATTCGAAGATTTTTAAAGAGAGTTGAATGAGACATAAAAAGAGAGATAGACATAGAGAAATATAAAATGTTGCTTGGTGAGGTTTGGAAGGAATAAGAAAGTGTGGAAGATGAATGCAACAACTTCCAATATGGGGAAAACTAATGTGGCAAGGTTGCCATGGAAGGAAGAAAAAAAAAAAAACAACCTGTAGCAATTCGTAACAATACATCATGCACATTTATAATCTTTGTGTGGAGGTGATGGTTTTTGTTTACTCAATCTGATTGTTTATTTAAACCACGATAAAGTAATATTTTGAAATTTCACAAATGTTGTATTTTTTATGGTTATATGAGAACAAAGGGAACATGCACACTACACCAAAATGTGTCTTACTTCACTTTGGGTTTCATTAAATTTTGAATGAATTTGAACATTTTTACCATGGTGAAACTAATCAACCCCATATTGAACAGGGACTTGTTGCTATGGACAGTGAATTGGTCCATTAGTATTCAGCGAAACAAGGTTACTTTCAAATGAAATAAAAATTTACCAAATCATTTCATTTGCTAGTCAATTAACTACGCAACATGGAAATTAATTAAATTTAAAATTTTAAAATATTTAATATAATATTGAATATTATTAGTAATTTCATGATTTTTAGCTTATGAATTATTGACACATGTCATTACCTATTCTAGGTTTAAAAATTTAACCTAATTACATAGGCCATGTAATCAACTTAAGTAAGTAGCTACTATAGGAAACTACATAGGAGAATAGTTGGTGAACTCACCAATATTGATCACAAACACAACATTTGTGAGGTTTGATCCTTTGACCTCTAGGATGGAAGCAAACACCCCTACCTTCAAGCTATCACATTCGTTGTGGTAGTGTGTTACATTACATTGTATTTATCAAATACTTCATTTTAAACATTTCAAAAACATAAACTTTGAAAATTAATATATTATTGAGATTTTGTTCAAATGAAATGATTAAAGTTTATTTATTTTTCTTTCAATAATGAACATAATTACATTTGTTTCCTTTTGAAAATGTAAAATCATTAGAACAAATTTTTTTTGAATATCACTATTCAATAACATTTCAATGACTAGTCTGTGGAAAAAGAATATGTTCAATAAATGGATAAGATTTTTGCTAATATAATAATTTTACTTATGTTAGGTTTTTTTAGCTATAGTAGGGTTTTTTTCATTGTTCTAAGTTATTTCACCCTACATTATTTATGGTTATGTATGGTCATTTTAAGTTATTTTTGGTTATTATAGGTTATTTCACTGTAGGTTTTTGTGACTATTATAAGTTATTTTTTATTATTCTAAGCTATTTCATCTTAGGCTAATTTTGGCTATGTGAAACTATTGTTGGTTATTTTTGACTATTGAAAGTTACTTCACATTATGTTATTGTTGGTTATTATAGGCTATATTAACATAAACTATTTGTGGCTATTCTATTGGTGGCAATTAGTGCAATTATATTGTTGTCTATATATTCTATTACTGGCTATTGTTAGTTATTTTATTGTAGCTATTAGTCAAATTATTTTATTAATGATCATTGGTGGATATTGGCGGTTATTCTATTGGTGGTTATAAGTGTAGCTATTTTATTAATGGCTATAGATGGTTATTAATAACTATTATATTAATGGTTATTGGTGGTTATTTTGTTGGTGGATATAATGGTTATTCTATTGATCACTATTAGTGTTTATTTTATCAATGATTATTGATGGCTATTTTAATCTAAGCTATTGTTGAATATTCAATATTATATTACCATAGGCTATTGGTAGTTATTTTATTGTAGGTTATTTTAAATTATTTTACCTTAGTTCATTATATTTTATTTTAAATTATTTTAAATTATTATACTTAGGATAAGATAACTTATAATGACATAAAGTATAATGACTTTGAATAACCTAAAGTATAATTTGAAATAACATAACCTAAAGTATAACTTAAGGTTAGTTGAATAATTTAATTAAAAATAATTAAAAATAAAAAATTTATAATAAATTAGCTCGAATACGTTAAGGTAGAATAAAATATAATATTTTGGGGTATAATAGCTTATAATAACTTAAAACATAAGTTAAAATAATGAAGGTAATTTAAAATAATATAAGGTATATCATAAAGTAACATACAATATTTAAAACACAACATAAAAATAAACTTATTTACCACAGTAAATTATAATAGTGAATTATGTCAATTAATAATGAAACACGATGTTTACATAGTGATATTATAGTGAAATAATTTAACTAAAGTGAAATCATTAAAGTGCAATGAACTTATTTCATTTTTAAGGTCCCAAAATGATTTAAGCTATTGAACTACACCCTATTTTCATACTAGTGGCATTAGGTGTATAAATCTTGTAATTGTTGTGAAAAGCTTCCTACTTAATGAGTTTCAATCTTGTGTTGAAGCAAAAAAGTTCAATAAAAACGAAGTTCCTACGCATTCACTCAAAAGTTGAACATCTTGGTTTTCAAATAGTGAATAGATTTTTTATTTCCGAAAGTTGTTTAGAAAAAAAATTCCTTTACAAAAAGGTGTATGTAGTTGAATCATTCCATGACAAAAAAATTTCACATTCAAATTGGATCTTAATGTGATGGTGCCATCAAGTTAAAAAATTTTCACTTTTGAATTTGATGTTCTTCAAATTTTTTCAATTAAATTTTCTTTTGGTGATTATTTTCACACTGTTCAATTTGTGTTCCAAAATGTGTAACTATGCACAATGTTGTTTAGCTATGTTTGTTTAATTGTTGTTGCTGTGACACATTTGTTTCTAGTGATTATTCTTGTTCTTAATAATGTGAAAATTTGTTGTTTAATGTGGTTTGTAGTGAATTTTTGCTTCAAGGCTTCAAGAAAAATAAAATAAAATTTGTAGTAGCGATTGTCATTGTTGAATCCGAAGAAAGAAACATACATTAAGCTTTTCCAAGTATGACATGTACATAAATAAAGATATATAAATAAACATTGCAAGCCATAAATAAATAATCTTTTGCTTATGTTAAGATACTATGCACATTTTGAGCTTTGACACGCAAAAATTGTTTTCCAACTACCAAATTTCAACCTAGAAAATATGATTTTGACCTATACAAAGGATTTATTGTGAAAAAATTGGTTCAATTTGTCACTAGATTTCACATAAAAACATCCAAATCACCAAATTTTTGTGATAAGTTCATGTAGTTAGCCAAGAATACATAAGGATTCTATATTTATACATACTATATCACCATTTTGGCTACATCACAAAATCCTTGAAAGAAAACCTTGAACCATACACATTAACATGTCTAGATGTTATAACTACTTTCATGCTTGAAACTTGCATTCTAATTTCGTATGAAGATGTTGAAATTGTTGGTCCTTGCAAAAGTGTTTAATGCATGCACTTGAAGTATGAGTATGTCTATAGGATAGCATACAAGACACTTTAACATCCAAGGTTCCTGAACTACGTAATGGGCTCTAAACAATAGTTTGCATACCACATGCATTACTCCATCGTTTTGAGAATTGCTAAAAAAAGTTCATGCCATCGACAAATTCAAAATGAAATGAGTTAAAAGTTTGTCCCATTCTTGGTGCTGCATTTTCCACATCCAGGCTGAGCTTTGACCTACATTTGAAAGATATCCATCTGTATACTATTATGGACTAGACGGATTTTAGAGAAGGGATCTGGAATTGAATGGTCGCAATGATAACCCACACCAATACTTCAAGGTATCCAAGGGGAGCATCAGGTGGTTTGAGTGATGGTGCTGGTTCATCCAAGGTGGGATTCAACAATTCCAAGTTGGAGTGATCCAACAATATCGAGCTTTTCTTTTTGTTCAAAATGAGACTATTTCCAAGGTTCAACCTGGTGGGCAACAAGTATAGAGTATATATATATATATCTCTCTCTTAAACAATGTTTTTTATGCGCAAAATTTGCCAAAATGCAAAATCCGAAAATATCATGCGATCTTCTCAACAGGTATTTTTTAAATTGAAAAAAATTGCTAGAAAAGTGAATGAAAAAGATTGAGTTCACCACATTTATACTTTAGACTATCTCCTTCTCTAGGTAGCTGAAAAGTAGCAGGATTCTTTAAAAAGTCGCCTTGCTGAGAAAAGAGAGAGAGATAGAGAGAAAAGGGATTTGATTTGGACAAATTTTGTGGTTCTTTGGACAATTTCTACTGTAATTTTTTTGTTTTGTTTCAAATTCCTAATGTTGTGACATGTCTGGCAGCATCCCATAAGGGATTTAACATGAAATGGTGACATCTTTTTTGAACACGTCTAAAAAGTAAAAAGATGGTACACAAAATGTCGTTCCCTTTTAAAATCCAACAGGAAAAATATGTGCCAAAAAAGATATTCCTGAAAACTTGCTGAAATTTTCCTGAAAAGATTAAAAAATTGTAATAGAATATTCCCTTTTCATTTTTATTTTTAGCATTTGTGTGAAAATTTAATTTGCGCCAAAAAAAAAAAGGGTAGTTCCTTGGAAATGTTGTAGAGTTCTTTACTTTTATGTAGAATCTCTACTTTCGAGCTAAAAACACAACTTAGAACTGGTTTTGATTTGAATAAAGAAAAGAGAACGATTCTAGTTTGACACAGAATGGAACTAGATTCCTCATTTTTGGGTTTAATTCTTAAACAAAATAAAAGAAAAAATACCGGTTCCAGTTCAGGTTCCGGTTTTGAAAATGACACCTGGTTTGGGGTAACCCAGATTGGAACTGGCAATCAACCTCCCGACTAGCTGTTGGGTTTAGTCCTGTTTTTTCTTTTTTAAAGGTATTGGTTCCGAATAAATGAAATTGAGGATTCAGTTGTGGGTCCAATTCTTCAAAAGAAAATTTGGATTCCAATTCCAGAACCAAATAAAAAATTAGACTCAATTTTGGCTCAAATTTTCAATAACCAGAACTGAAACTTTGGAATGTTTTGAGAAAAAAAACTAAAAAAAAATAAAATCAATGAATAGGTATACCTGGAAATAAAGAGGAAGGATCTTAGACCTACTAATTATTGAGGACCCAAAGGAGAGGCATCTTACTTGGAAGTTGGTGTACACTATTTAGGATAGGAAATGGTCTTAAGCCTAGTAGCATTTTGGGTCGGCGTGGATCGTATGCCTAGGTACATACCTACCTATTCTAGGGCATGAGAAACGTGTTCACATTGGCAAGCCGGGTCAGCCAGGCTGAGCGACAGAAAAGAGACATCTATTGTTTGATTTGTGATTTGTCACCAAAGTGGGGATGAAGGAAGTGGGGAAGAAAGATTTAGCCAAATCTGGCTATAATTTAAAAAATGAAAACAAAAAATTCTTAAACATCCAATTTTTTTCGTTTTGATTTGGGCGGGGGGGCCACAATTTTTCAATTAAATCCACATGTTTTTGACCTTCTAACAAATTGATGTCAGAGTTCTTTGGTGTGTGCTCATTGTGGGCTTCATTGGGGGCATCCTAAGTTTTAACTGAGAAGGATTACAGAGTCTACACAGCTACACTTGCTTGTCTATGGAATTCAAGGCATCACACTTAAACCATTGTCTAGAACGTTATGAAATTGTGCTTCTCTTATTTCGGTAATCCTTTGGTTAAAATAGGTGGGCATTGAACAAAAGTCATCTTGCCTCCCTCAAAATCCAGATCCCCCAAAAACTTCGAATTGTATCCTGTTCCCCGTCCTCCCTCTTTGTCTGTCTGTTTGTCCTTATGTCTGTGGAAAAAAAAAAACTATCCTTGAGCATGTAAGGCAAGAACCTCGATGTCAAAAAGGCCAGGTGCAATGTTGTTGCAAGGACAATCGACAACTTGTATCGACTACTTTGAGTTTTTGATATAACAGAAAAATGTTGTATTAAAAACTACTTTTGTTGAATGAAAAACTCAAAGTAGTTAGTCATTGCATGTCAGGCTACGTCCACTTCAATCTACTGGTGGCCAGCCAATGCAAGACAATGGCTTCCAATGTTCCAATGATCGAACAAACAGCTGTTGCAACAACATCGAATGGATTCCTTGCAGCAGGATATGTATGACACTTTGAAGATTAACACTTTGAAGAAGAAGAAGTAGAAGAAGAAGATGATGAGTGCTACTGGCTCATGAGTGGCACTAGTCCCGACGAAGCAGCGGCACAAACCTTTGAATGTGGACTTAGATCACGTCAAAGAACGTCAGACCCAAGCTGCGTTCAATCCAAGAATTTGGAACACCAACCCCACAAACTAAGGACTCACATTCCGCACTAGTAGATTTCACACTCTTGGAGGGAGGTTGCCTGCAGCTGTTTGACAACTAGAAATGGGGAATTGGGTCTCGAATCGGAACTTCAAGCAAGGAAACAAAAGAGGAAGAGGTGGAGGAGGCGTTGTTGCTGGAATGAAAAAAGATACTGAATATACAAAGTTGGTATTCTACCACCACCACCACCACCACCACCAACCACAATAACAACCACGATTCCTCGTCAGAGCATCATCATCAAGCACTAGTGAGAGCTGCAACGGATCATGTTCCGTCCACACCGGATTCAACTGTTGTGACTAGGCACACACAGAAATCCTTTTACCAGTCAGTCACTCAATCAGCTGAAGAAGAAGAAGAAGCAAGTTCTTTTGCTTGCTTGAATGAATGAATGCACAAATGCTGATGCTCCCCTCCTTGCCTGCTTCCTCATGAGTTGCTCATCTCTTTCACTGTTACAGTAGATTTATTTGCATGCTCTCTCTTCATAACAATAGAAAAAGGATGCAAATGACAACTGAATAGAATTATATAGCACAAAAATTACATTAAAATGACAATTTAACATTAGTTGATTGCACATATTTCACAAACCCTAAACCTCAATCACCCAAATGTAATATTTGTCATTACCATGTGTGAGAAAAATCGCATTCTCTTGTAGTGCATCCACCCATACTTGGGATGTGAGCTGCTACCAATGTCTTTCCCATCCAAACCAGTGTGCAAAATGGTGTGCAAGTTATTTGTTAATCCCCTAGCCCCACCCATAAATATGAAGAAAGCTTGGTTTATGGAGCTTCCTTGTGTTTTGTAACAATCCTTTTCATACCAATCACAGGCAGTGATCAGGATTTAGTTCACAAATTTTGTAACAAGCAAACAGTACGCAAGGAAGCTGCATAAGTGCTTGAAAGTTTCCATGCTTAGAAGGCATCTTTAGCTACAAGCATGGAGGATGCTCAGTGAATGTGTTCAAGACAACACCCATGTGATGTGGTTGCATGCCATGCCTACAAATGGGAATAGCAAGCCCTTCAGCATATCCAACAAGGATCCCAACTTTCACTTCATGTTTATAATTTGATTATAATTCACCACTTATAGTGAACCACTCCCATAAGCATGCCTTATTCAATTTTTCATAAGGACTTGGCATGTTGGGCCTCTTGAACGTTGTTTTCAAAAAGTGTAATGTTCCAGAATTATTACCATGTTTTTTTATTGTAGCAGTAATGGGAGGACATAAATGAGGTTGAAATCAGTTGTGTAAGATCCTTTCTTCTTTGACCACTTCCCATCATCCTTTGTAGGTGACAATCTTCTCCTCTTTTGTTGCTTCCCGTCCTTCGTAGGTTCTTCATTCTCTCTCTTTATCTCTTATGGAAATAATATTGCAACTACAACCTTTTTTGCCTTGCCAACATGACGCTTCTTTGGTTTGTTGACAACTGATTACTTTCAAACAACTTGTTCATTGAGAATTTGTACATCATGTTTCAATTTTGCTTCTCTTTCTTCACTTGTAATTCTTTTGAACATTGTTGTAAGTAGTCTTTCTTTATCCATTTTGGGCATTTCAAACTTGCACCAAAAGTTCTATAAATCACAAAGGTGAAATCCCAACTAAAACCTTCAATATCACTCAAAAAAGCTTTCATGAATAGGCTTTTACTAGTTTTCATAAACTTGTTGTTGCTTTCTAAGTTTGTTGAAATGGAAATTAGGAAGGAAACAAGAATCAAGATTGTGAAAGCAAATAATCTAACCAAGAAACATAACAACTAAATGAAATTTCAAATGGATGAAAATTTATCCTTACATTCATCCATGCTGAAAATAAAAATATTTTTTACAATTTATGTAAAAAAAATTTAACAATAATAATTTATGTGCCGAAATGCATTTTGATAAATAAATTGATTATTCGACATTAAACTATGGAATTCGTTCAAGTACTACAGTAGTAATTTCGCATAATAAGGCCCTTGGATGGGCATGTTACTAGATTTCAGTTCCCAGAGCTAAACACAAAAATCCAATAAAAAAATGATGGCCAAAACCATCACAAGGGACACAAAAATAGAAGGCCAAAGAAAGGCCAAAAGACGCATAACTTGCAGGAACCAAAAAAAAGGACAGAGCTAGTCCCTCTTGTGGTAGGAAGCTATTTCACCCATGGCCCCTCTAATGTCACCTTGCATGCAAATCGTGAAATCTAATAGTAAATGGGAGGTCCAGAACAAACATCACTTGTCAATGCAATCTTCCTTTCTATAGCAAAGGTTAAAGCATGCTAAAGGACAATATTGACATGCTACTTGAAAATTAAATGCAAAAGGATAAGGATAAATGACATCTCGATTATCTATCATGGAAAAGATAGGCACAATCCTTGATGAAACGATTCATATCACACCCTAGTGTGTTGTGCACCTCCATGGGCATCGGAATAAAGTGGTGCCCTTCATGAAGCCTTTTATACTTGTGAATTTTAACAATGGCGTTAAGTTTCGCAATTACATTTGTTAGTTGATTAATGACATTCGAAGCCACCGTTTCTTATGTTGGGTGAATAACTATCACATCAGCAACAAAGACTTGGTCCTCTTGGGTCATGTAAAGAAATTCCTAACGTAAAGGTGTACCACCACTCTTTCGAGTGAAGGCATACATGACATCTCAGATGGCGTCATGTGTGGTTATCCGTTGATTTCTAAACAAGTAACAAACCAAGTGTGTGCTAGATGTATCCAACCTGTGTCCACATTCACACATGAAAAAACTAGATGCTAATGGCTGAATTAAACTGAAAAAAAAACACAATGTTGAGGTGAAAGTAGAATGTGCAATGTGAAATGAACAAATAAATTGCCTAACAACCAACCATAACCCTATCCCTTTGTTTAAACAAAAATGAATGCAAGCTCTCGAAAATGAAGAAATGGAGTCATCTTCCAAGATAAACCTAAGGGATGTGTTGTGGTGGATGTCCATCAAAGGTGCCTATAGATTTGGGGTGTTGGTAATTGCTAGACTTTTAAAAGAAGGGTTCATTTCCCTAGTTGTAGGAAAAAAAGGCATCTTGCATTGCATGTAGGCATGACTGAAACAAATGTGGGCCCCTTTCAACCTGAGAAACATATTCCTCCAATACAAGTATGTCAAAAATATGAAATCTAGAGCACAAACATGGAGCCATCATAGCCTAACTCCATAGAAAAGTAGATGAGGCACAATGCTCCATAGAGAGAAAATTTATACCACCAAAGAATATTGGTAGTCAAGCCTAATGCCTTGCCAAGGGGCCTTAAAAAAACTCTCATGATCTTTGACCCATAATGTCCCCATATACTTGCATAACTCTCTTGTCAAAATTCGCCAAAAGAAATAAGACGAAAGAAGAAGGAGGTATTGCTTGTGTGAGATAAAAAAGTTAATGAATTACGCATGGGAACAAAATGCCCAAAACAACCTGGACATCTCCTATAAGAGAAAGATCATTGATATGTTGCCATGTCTTAAAATAAAATCTCATCCAAAAAATGCATGGCAAAATCTTGAAAACCCATTGACACACCCATCAAACTTCAATGTTGCCTTCAACTACCATTGTGACAAGTGCTTTATTCTGGTAACACCCCTGTCTGCAGGCCTTACCTACCACTTAATACTCATGTAATATGGTGAAATTGGTTCCACCTGCATTCACAAGTCCATACAAACCAAATGTCTCAATACGAGATTGTGTATACGATATTATAACCGGAACCCGCGGGTGTGAAATTTCTGTTTGAGGCACCCGAATCATGACTTAAACCGGCGGGTCTCAAACCGATGTTCCAAATCGCCGTGACCTAGAGGAAGCGCGAGAGACGCTCGCGGCGGCGCAGGAGAGCGAGGAGGGATAACGAACAACAGAGACGCACAGAACGAGAAGTGGGAAGACGAGAGGAGAGGTAGGACTTGAAGATAGAATCAGCGGGAGATGAGATATCGAAGCAGATAGAAGAGGAAGAAAAGAAAAGAGTTATTGCGTTGCGAGGATGGTATCAGTAGGAGGTGGAGGAGACAAGGAGGGAGATGCAGAAGGCGAAACAGGAGGAGGAGGAGGAGGAAGAGAAGAAAAGAAGCCGGCGAGTTTTAGAAGCTTGGGTGTGTGTGATCAGCTGGCAGAGGCATGCGAGTCTTTGGGATGGAAAACGCCGACCTCCATTCAAGTGGACGCGATCCCGCATGCATTCAAAGGGCATGACTTAATAGGGTTGGCGCAGACGGGGTCCGGGAAGACGGCCGCGTTCGCACTACCCATCCTGCAAGCACTGCTGGAGAAGCCGCAATCGCTGTTCGCTTGCGTGTTGTCACCCACGCGAGAGCTGGCGATTCAGATATCGGAGCAATTCGAAGCTCTGGGCTCCGGGATCGGGGTGAAGTGTGCCGTGGTGGTGGGAGGTATAGACATGATGGCGCAATCCATCGCCCTGGCCAGGCGCCCTCACATCGTCGTGGGAACACCAGGGAGGTTAGTAGATCATCTGACGAACACCAAGGGTTTCAGCTTGCGTACGATCAAATACTTGGTGTTGGATGAGGCGGATAGGTTGTTGAACATGGATTTTGAGCAGGAGATAGACGAGATTCTCAAGGTAATCCCTAAAGAACGTCACACTTACTTGTTCTCTGCCACCATGACAAACAAAGTAGCCAAGCTGCAGAGAGCTTGCTTGAAGAATCCGGTGAAAGTGGAAGTCTCCTCCAAGTATTCCACAGTAGATACTTTGAAACAGCAATATCTCTTCATACCTGCGAAGTTCAAGGATTGTTACCTCGTTTATCTTCTGAATGAGCTCGCTGGCAGCACTGTCATGGTCTTCACTCGCACTTGTGAAGCCACAAGGAGGCTTGCTTTGATTCTGAGGAACTTAGGCTTAGATGCAATTCCCATCAGTGGGCAAATGAGTCAACCAAAACGATTAGGAGCTCTGAACAAATTCAAGGCAGGTGAGCGAAGTACCCTAATTTGCACTGATGTTGCCAGCAGAGGTCTTGACATTCCATCTGTAGATGTTGTGATCAATTATGATATTCCCACAAATTCGAAGGATTACATTCATCGAGTTGGCCGAACAGCTCGGGCAGGTCGCTCTGGGCGAGCCATTTCAATGGTGTGTCAGTATGATGTGGAGCTTTATCAAAAGATTGAGGAGCTTATTGGGAAGAAACTGCCCGTGTTTACAGCAGAGGAGGAAGAGGTGTTGCTGCTTTTGGAGCAGGTTAGTGAGGCTCAACGACTCACCACCATACACATGCGGGAAAAGGATTCCACCAGAAAGAAGGGTAAGAGGAAGGGGTTTGGTGATGATGATGATGCTGACCACCCTGCATCTGGAGGCAAGAGATTTAAAAATCAAGAGAAGGGGAAGAGACCCAAGAAGAAATCCAAGTAGGACCTTTGGTTGGGATCAATAAAATTTTTGACCTTTGTGACAAGATTGTAAAAGAGCCCGCTTCTTGTGTTAGGGATTTAGCTTGTGATGACTCTGCTGCTTCTCAGTGCAAAGTAGCTGTATGGAGAGTTTTTGGTGTTCTTGAGACCAGGACAGATGCTGAATATTGGATTGAATCCTTTACATTGAGGATCTAGCATCAGGCAGCCACAGAGACAGAGGTTTTCTATTAATGAGTCATCATGCACTGCTGCAGTGGGTCAAAGAGAGAGGTACATTGATCATCAACCTGGCTGGATTATATACTGTTCATCAAGAGTCTCTGCAAAGGAGGTCAGATGCCCAATTGTTAAACTTGTTGAAGGTCTGCCAGCTTGAAACAGGTTTGATCTGATCCAATATGAGAGCTTGTATCATGCCCTAAGCAGCTTGCAACAAATGTATACCATGCAAAAAAAGAACTGGGTTTTCTGCTTTCAGGATTATGCACCTCTTTTTTTCCAAGGACATGTGTAGCATTCCACACCATGTGGTTTGGTGTATCATATCTCAGGATGGGAGGATTGGCTCTCAGTTCTCACTATTCATTTGATATAGATGAAATCTACCCATCACACAACATGCATGAGTAGTATCCCATTGTTGCCAAGTCCACCTAAGCCCAAGTTGTTTCAAGGAATCAGAGTCTTGGTACAGCATGATATGCATTACAGTGAAATCCAACAAAGAATCTATGCATGCATTGGAAAACTACCCAAAAGTTCACAACTCACTTGTTGTCATGTTACGAAAAATGAGAGAAGTTGGACAGTTGTTTTCAACTGGCATTGTGCAACCTATTTTTTGTGGAATCATAGAATCTTTGACACCTTAAATGTTGCAAGAAGGCCTTGGAAGGTTTTATAGTCACAAGAGAATGGACTTGTTAATTCATGAAGCAATACATAAATTGGTCTTTCAAAATGGTCACAATAGCAGCAAGTAAACTACCACCTAACTGATCTAAACAAGGATGTAACATGGTTTATTAGGTAGCTTACTTAATGCTTACTTAATGAAAGCTTATAACATTCCTCCAGCTTTAGTTGTTAATAATGACCAAACATGTGTTCATCTCATCCCCAGAACAAAAGAAAGGATTTAGGAGAGTAAAGGGTCAAAACACATTCAAGTTTTCAAAAATGAAAACAAAACACAAATTATAACAAATTATAACGGTTGTATCTTAAACTAAAAATGGTTTTTTATTTCCCCTTCAAATTATGTTCATAGTTACTATTCATCACTATCTACCACGATCTAATGAGGGAAAAGACAAATGCATGAATTCAAGTTGGGATCTTACCTTTAGTGAAAATCATTGGTCAACATTGGAAACAAAAAAAGAATTCATCCATAAGATCTTGTTGCCGTCAGAGGATCATTTGTTTAGACAAGGATGTCTAAAAAATTTGATTTGATCATGACTACGTTTGTAATGCAAGTTTTCCACATCAAACGTTGTTTTCATGTTTTACTATGAAAAAAAATCTTGATCCTTCACTTTGATTTCAAACAAGGATGCATGAGTTGATGGAGAAAGCTATGGAGCAAGTGTGCCGCAAGGAGAACTACAATGCCTTTCTAAAACATTTACAGGTTCGTGACCCTTCCCGTGGAAATGCATTTTTGAAACATGTTTTGACCCATTATGATATGAATTTTGAACCAGAAATGTTAACTAAAAAGATTCAACTATTGGTCACATCTTGTGTGAGTAGTGAACACAAGGTGAAGTGCCTATAGCAATGGAACCAATATGTTGTCTTGCAAAAGGTAAACAAGTTTCTCAAGTTAGACTTTTTAAACACGGTTTGTGTGAAATGGTTGTAGAAGATAACCTTTTGTGTTAGGTGGGTTCAATATTCTCCTAGTCTTTGTTGAGTTTTTTTCTCAATTCACTTTACGTTGATGCATTCATTCATCACTAGACACCATCATCTTGAGCTCTAAGGTGATCTTTGAAGAAATTCATGAATACACATGGTTAATTCAATAAATAATTTATATTAAACTTAGGAAATCCAAAACTATTTAGGATCCTTTGGTCTTATTGGTTACAATATAAGCAATTTTGATATTCTCAATGTTTTTGAAGTAGATAATGTCATAAGATGTTTTAAGTCAATCAAATCCCTACTTTCAATGCCAAAAATAGGTTTATATGAGTTAAAATTTCATTTTTGATCAATGTTGCTTTGAAAAAACATTATACTAGATTAATTGGATGTAATTGTCAATGTACATTTAATCCATCTAATGCTTATATTCCCTACTTCGGCTACCAAAAGTAGGTTTATTTTTGCCAAATATTCCTTTATGTTGAATTTAGTTTTCAAACAATTTTTGGGCTAGATTCTTTTCTTTACTTTTGAATGTACATTTAATCCAAGTTGATTGGTTATGTTTCAATTTTCCCTGTGTGTTGAAAAAGTGAATAGATTTTTTACTTCCGAAAGTTGTTTATAAAAAAAGTTCCTTTAGAACAAAGTGTATGGAGTTGAATCACTATGTGACAATTTGTTTTCATGTTCAAATTGGATCAATGTGATAGTGCCATCCAGTTAGAATTTTTTCACTTTTGAATTTGATGCTCTTCAATTTTGTTCAGCTAAATTTGTTTTTTGTGATTATTTTCAAACTATTCAATTTGTGTTGCAAAATGTGTAACTACACACAATGTTATTCAACTATGTTTGTTTAATTGTTGTTGCTATGACACATTTGTTTCTAGTGATTATTCTTGTTCTTAATAATGTGATAAATTGTTGTTTAATGTGGTTTGTAATTGTGAATTTTGGCTTCAAGGCTTCAAGAAAAAGAAGCAAACATTTGTGGTAACAATTGTCATTGTTAAATCCGAAGAAAGAAACATACACTAAGCTTTTCCAAGTATGACATGTACATAAATAAAGATATATAAATAAACTTCGCAAGCCAAAAATAGACAATCTTCTACTTATGCTAAGATACTATGCACATTTTGAGCTTTGACATGCAAAAATTGTTTTACAACTACCAAATTTCAACCTAGAAAATATGATTTTGACCTATACAAAAGATTTATCATGGGAAAATTGGCCCAATTTGTCATTAGATTTCAAAGAAAAACATCCAAATCACTAATTGTTTTTGATAAGTTCATGTAGTTAACCAAGAATACATAAGGATTCTATATTTATACATACTATATCACCATTTTGGCTACATCACAAAATCCTTGAAAGAAAACCTTGAACCATACACATTAACATGTCTAGATGTTATAACTACTTTCATGCTTGAAACTTGCATTCTAATTTCGTATGAAGATGTTGAAATTGTTGGTCCTTGCAAAAGTGTTTAATGCATGCACTTGAAATATGAGTATGTCTAAAGGATAACATACAAGATACTTTCAACATCCAAGGCTCCTGAACTATGTAATGGGCTCTAAAAAATAGTTTGCACACCACATGCATTACTCCATCCTTTTGAGAATTGCTAACAAAAGTTCATGCCATCGACAATTCAAAATGAAACGAGTTAAAAGTTCGTCCCATTCTTGGTGCTACATTTTCCACATCCAGCCTAAGCTTTGACCTACACTTAAAAGATATCCATCCATATACCAATATGGACTAGATGGATTTTTGAGAAAGGATCTCGAATTGAATGGTCGCAATGATAACCCACACCAATACTTCAAGGTCTCCAAGGGAAGCATCAGGTGGTATGAGTGATGGTGCTGGTTCATCCAAGGTGGGATAGAATAATTCCAAGTTGAAGTGATCCAACAATATCAAGCTTTTCTTTTTGTTCAAAGTGAGACTATTTCCAAGGTTCAACATGGTGGGCAACAAGTATAGGGTATATATATATCTTAAAAAGTGTTTTTTATGTGCAAAATTTGCCAAAATGTAAAATCTGAAAATATTATGTCACCTTTTCAACAGGCATTTTTGAAATTGAAAAAAATTGCTAAAAAAGTGAAGGAAAAAGATTGAGTTCACCAGGTTTATACTTTAAACTATCTGCTTCTACAGGTAGCTGAAAAGTAGCAGGATTTTAAAAAAAGTCGGCCTTGCTGAAAAAAGACAGAGAGAGGAAAGGGATTTGATTTGGACAAATTTTGTGGTTTTTTGGACAAAGAATCCAGAAACTCTAGTTACTCTAGTGTAATGTTTTTGTTTTTTTCAAATTCCTAATGTTGTGACATGTCTGGGAGCATCCCAAAAGGGATTTAGCATGAAATGCTGACATCGTTTTTGAACATGTCTAAAAAGTAAAAAGATGGTACAAAAAATGCCCTTCCCTTTTAAAATCCCACTGGAAGAAAATGTGCCAAAAAAGATATTCCTGAAAACTTGCCGAAATTTTCTTGAAAAGAAAAACAAAATGTAATAGAATATTCCCTTTTCATTTTCTTTTTTGCATTTTTGCGAAAATTTAATTTGCACCAAAAAAAATGGCTACTTCCTTGGAAATGTTGTAGAGTTCTTTACTTTTATGTAGAATCTCCGAGCTAAAAACACAAATTAGAACTAGTTCTGATTTGAAAAAAAGAAAAGAGAACGATTCTAGTTCAACACATAATGGAACTGGATTCCTAGTTTTTGGGTCCAATTCTTAAACAAAATAAAAGAAAAAAATACCGGTTCCAGTTCAGGTTCAGGTTTTGGAAATGACACCCGGTTTGGGGTAACCCAGATTGGAACTGGCAACCTCCTGACTAGCCGTAGGGTTTAGTCCAGTTTTTTACTTTTTTAAAGGTTTTGGTTCCGAATAAATGAAATTGAGGACTCAGTTGTGGGTCCAATTCTTCAAAAGAAAGTTTGGATTCCAACTCCAGAACCAGATTTTAAAAATAGACTAAATTTTGGCTCAAATTTTCAATAACCAGAACTGAGACTTTGAAACGTTTTGAAAAAAACACTAAAATATATATATCAATGAATAGTTATACCTGGAAATAAATAGGAAGGATCTTACACCTGCTAATTATTGAGGAACCAAAGGAGAGGCATCTAACTTGGAAGTTGGTGTATGTTATTTAGGATAGGTAGTGGTCTTAAGCCTAGTAGCATTTCGGATCGTACGCCTAGGTACGTAGCTACCTATTCCAGGGCGTGAGAAACGTGTTCACATTGGCAAGTCACATTGGCAAAATTGTCGCCAAAGCGATGGCCGAGTACAATGCCTCACAATTTCACCCTCGCAGTCTAAGGTGTGTCCTAAGCCTCAATGGCAAGCAAGCCCAAGCTGTTTGCGCGCTTTACAACCTGTCAGGAAAAACAAAAGTAGAACAACATCTGGCAATTGTTGACCATTTTTTCGAAACACCTAACCTGAAGTCTGACAAAAGCCAGAAGGCACAAAATGACAACGATGACAAGTTCAACACGTTGCTTGAACGTGCTCAAAAGAAGATTGAAGCACAAATTGCATAGTCACAACAGATCTTTGAGCAGGTCACCAACAACTTTTTGGAACGTATCACAGCAGCCCAATAATTAGCCCCTACTGCTAGTCATGACAATGAGGTTACAAAACAGCTTGTTAAGGAGGTGGTGGAGGAGTCACGGGGAAAGTGGGTGGATGTTGTGAAGAAGATGGGCAAACAAATGGACAACTTTGTCAACCAAGGTGAGGCCAGGGAACGCTTCACACGTTCCTGCAATGCACGTATCATACGATTTGACGAAACAGAAAGCGAGATAACATAGTAACTGCTAGATAAAGTCAATAGTCAAGTTCTACAAGGACAAATGAAACTAGCCATCAAGGCTGTGGCAGCAGTGCGCCAGCCCCTCAGCAGGAGAGCTGAGACCAAGCTTGGGACTGTACGCACACGAGCTGTACTTGTTACTTTTGCTACAGTTGAGGACATGAAAGCTGTCTGTCAAAATCGTGTAGCCCTGAAAGGTACCCGCTGAGGCCTGGAAGAGGATTTGACCAAATAACAGCAAAAGCAAAAAAGGGCATCATGGCATCTATTTGAGAAGGCCAAAACGAAAAAGAAGAAAGCTTACTAGCGTGGTGCAGACCTTTACATCAATGACACCAAAGTCATAACCCAGCACTAGGCGTGTTGGGACCAGAGAGCATTACGTGATGCGCTCCCAAGTCACGGGGTGAAACACACTTGAGGGTTTCACAAAGTCAAGTTGCGGAAAGTTGAACTTGGTAGCACGCTCCCGGCTTCCAACTCTAGAAAGGGGTAGAGGGTCGAGTTGGGAGCC
>Ga0209611_10001006_pt1 | contig 46329 bp, 45 predicted proteins | sample S1TSphgellanicum_3_FD_187693 | JGI IMG/M metagenome (GOLD analysis project Ga0209611, IMG submission 187693) | Host-associated microbial communities from peat moss isolated from Minnesota, USA - S1T2_Fc - Sphagnum magellanicum MG (SPAdes) (version 2) | ecosystem: Host-associated > Plants > Peat...
TGGGTTCATTGGTATCATCCCATGTTGGGTGCACACAAGTACCTCCATTTAGTAGAACATTCTTGCCCAACCATTCCATGCTTTCCCCTCCAGATTCTGGATTTCACTTGGCATTGCACAACAAGATGAGGACTAGAAGTACTGGGACAAGAATTTCCCACTGCCAGAAAGATGAGGATGAGGAAGCTGATAATCTCCTGCATGAATGCACACACACTGCTAGAACATAGGAGGAAGAACCATTTACAAGCATAATCTAAAACATCCAAAACTGCATCTCTCTTTGAAAACCAACTACACCTTCACCATGAAGGGTAAGAAGGTATTAAGTACCCTATCCCATGTGTGTTGGTTGCAGCCAACCACATGCTTCTAGACCTTATTCCAGATTGATGTCCCAAGGAGGGATATCAAAAGTCTCGTCACACCAAAGCTCGCCACACCAAGGCCTTATGCTGCCGGTAGAATGGTTTTGTGCACCCGGCATGGCCGTAGGGTTAGGAACCATGCTGAACCCTGAAATGTGATTCGACTCCACACCGTCCCGGCTTAGCGGCAGATCTTCATGACAACGGATATATTGCCTGACATCATCACCAGTCACGTTGGTTGAGGATTCAGCTCTGGTGGGATTGCGATGGGGATTTGCTTTGTCCTCTGACTCTTCTGCAGTGGCCGCCTCTTCTGCAGTCGAAGAAGCTGACGCCGGAGCGGAGGTCGGAGGCGAGATCGGCGTCCGTATTGTAAGTTGACGATCGTCTTTGGAATACTTTTTCACCATTCGCCCCTAGAAGCTCTTAACGGTTTCCGTCTCCTTGGCGTTCTCGAGCTCCGAAGGGTGGAAATGTCCCTCGGGGTAGGAGAAATGGTGAGGTTCTTCACCTGAGAAGAACAAAGCCGCATCAATACCCCGCTTGAGTTCATTGCTAGTGGAGCATTTCGGGATAAAAAGTCGGTTAGGACCAGTCCAACCAGGCACCTTCACCAAGCGCACTTCCCCATAGAAACCGTTCCTTCTGTTCTTCATCTCCTTCCACGAGCGTACGCCAAAAGAACAATGCGTCCCTGCAGGATTTCGCGCAGTTCGCAACCCATCTCCAATACGCGGCAACTCCTTACAACTTAACAACAGCCAAAAACAAAGAAGAATTCACGTATACATTCTCGCAAAAACAGGGAGAAAAACAATAAAGGCCAGCCCACCCCGGTTCAAATTTTAGAAACAAAAGCATCACATAAATCTGCCATCCAGAAGAGCTTTGAATATGAATTGTGATCTAACAAAGTTTGATGGCCTATACTCAGCTCCAATTCCTGAGGCAGAGTTTGTGGAGCACAGTGCTGCCATTTGGTCACTTGATCTGGAGGAAAATGGACATCTGGCAGTCTCCGGGGGCGAAGATGGTAATCTTAACTCCGAAGCCCCACAAAGCACTAATCTTACATTGCAACCTCTAGTGTCTAATCCTAGGCAAAAACCTTAAAAGACCTGACACTGAGGAGGAAAAACCTGTAGTTCTAGCCTTTCATAGGCATTTTCAAAGCTTCTGTCAATGGGGTCACCAGCATCATCAAAGCTTCTGTCAGGGTGTGTGGTTTAGAGTTTAGGGTTTAGGTTTGTAAGGTACGCCCATCCCTACTATCTCATGTCTCATTGTTTCGAATTCTAGGAAAAGTTGAATCACCTGAAATTTGTGTTCCTCTGCGATGACAGGGATTGTGATGGCTTGGGACCTTCGGAATCCTACATCATCTGTATGGCAGGCTGTTATGGGTGGTGCCATTGCCGGTGTTCGAATGACCCATAATGCCAATCATGTGGCTGTAGCATCAACTGATAGTATTCTCCATGTTCTTGAGGTAAAACCCTAAATCGTAGCCTAAGACCCTTCTTCATGTCTGTGAAAGACTAGTCTTGAAGGATTGGGACCCACTCCACTGCATGACAGTAACAGTTAGTCACTGCATCCCATTGTTGAAATCTTGCAGCATCTGATGCAATTGTTGCCTATTTGTGAAGATCACTGGTTGCTAGAAATCACATCAAACAGTCTGTTTTGGTGTCAGGCTGTCAACACAATTTTTTCCTCCTTGGAGAACTTCTTTTCAAAACAAAACATAGAACTCAGGATGATGATACTTGCTATGTCTGTATCTACAATTTATGGATTGTGGGCTGACTTTCTATGTTGTTTATCACTATGATAATTAATGAACAAACAAAATACTGATCAAGTTTGTTTTCATTTTGTGCAGATGTGGCAAGGGGGAGCAGTGTTAGCAACAAAAAACTGCAGAAATCCTCTACGTTGCTGTGAAATTGCTGGGCAACTTATTACTGGAAGGTATGTAAATCATTGTGTGCAATAGAATTCTTGTGATGACAATTTTGCCTGAAGACTTCAACTGATAGGCCTTATGAAATATATGCATAACAACCTGGAAGTTTCACAGTGACTGGAAAATTAGATTCAGAATTTTGGAGCCCAGATTAGGGGAGGTGTCCACACACTAATCATTTTGTCATGTACAATTTGGGTGTAAATCCCCATATCACAGTATGGATGGAGCCTTGCACTTCTGGCCATATGAGTTTCCAAATGAGGACGGCAGGCTTTCTCAGCCAGGAATGGCCGAAGATTTTCTTGACTATTCTCCGACTCGGGACCACAGCAGTGCCATCAACTGCATTTCATTAGCGTGTCAATCAAATGGGTGCTCTGCCAGCCTTGCCACAGCCTCTAACGATTGCACCATTCATGTGTACAGTGTTGGGGAAAAATATAATACTGTCTGCATCTGACGCAGCATCACACAAGTTCAGTACTCTCAACTGCTAAGTGATTGGGTGCTATGGTAGCAAGGGGTGTATGCAGCTGATTCTTGCATATTGATGGTTAATTCAAACAAGAAGTGGCTTTGAGTTAAGTTTGCTATTGTGGGCATCCCCCCCAACCCCCTCCTCTCTCTCTCTCTCTCTCTCTCTCTACATTGACGTAGTACAAATTACTTTCAATTGTTTAGCCCCTTTCTATCTCCATTCAATCCTAACAGTTTCAACCTTGTTAGGATGTTCTTTGATTAATTGTTGAGAATTTGGACAGAAAGTTCCCATTGACAGCTATGTGGCTGCCTACATCAACAGATGTGCCAATGTTTTTGCTATTGTAGAAATGGCCCACACCTTGAGAATCTGCCACTCCTGAGAAAGCACAGCCTATCTGCACAAGTCGTGTGGTCAGTCAATCAAATGGGATGAGTCTGTCAGTCAGTGATTAGGTAACATCTATGAGAAGGGGAGAGTCACAGGATTGCAGAAGAGGTGACACCTTTGGAGATGCTTGGGCTATTGGCTGGGGCCTCCCATAATGTCAACTCCAAGATCATGCGGGGCCAGCAGCTCTTCAACAGTTATGGCCCACCTTCATTATGTAGGGCAAGCAAATTTGTAGTGTTTCCATTTGTTCTTTTGCAAACAGAAGGATAGCAATCCCTCCTGGTTTCTGTGTTGAGTAGTTTTGGCATTCATTACTAAAATCATATACAAACAAACTGAGCTCTTTTCATTTGCCTTGAGATCCTGTCTTTCACCTTCCCTTGCTGCCTTCATTGTATGTCCCTTGGCTGCTTTTCAATTCCATAGATCTTCTGCACAGTTGAGCCTTTCAAATGGACCTCAAGCTCAATGGAAGCAGAGCTCTTGTGGTCACTGTGATGAATCTCCATTGATGGGAAATCATTTCTGGAGATGAGCTATTGCAGAATCCTCCACAAAATTTCAGAAAGGTCACCAGTTCTTAAACAAATCTTTGTACAGCATACCGCAACTAGTGAGTACAGCCCTTGAGAGAGAGCCTCAGCAGCTAAAAGCAATAGGAAAGTACCTGCTCATCACCAGCATCAACAAGCAGATGCAAACTTCCATCATGGAAAATCCTATTCATTTCAGCTGTGAAGCTCATACTGCATAAGATTTGCAGGATTCCTGGCAAGAATGGCTTGCAGCCTTCTTGGTCCTTGTCCTTACAGAACCAATTCTTTGATTTTTACTTCTGCTCTTTCTGAACTTACCTACTATCAACTTGGATCAACTTGCATGGAAAGAATGACAATCACTTTGCAACATTTTAAGAACACCTAATCAAAATGAAGATCAGCTTAAAAATCCTAATGCTTCAAAGCATGACTACCAAACAAGGTTAAATTGCCCTCCTGACGGACTATTTGGTAACCCTAGGTATGATCAGGTGGGCTTGGACAGGGATAATGCAGAACATGCCAAATACCTGCTGCTGTTTTCACCATGTGGTTGCATCACAAGATGATGGTCAATTTCCATGGATCAGAGTCAAATGTGGTCCAAAAAGCCCCATCAAACTCCAGATCAGAGGGACAAGAACCCTGTAAAACAACTCCAGCATTCAGCAGTAGGAGTTTGAAACCTTTCTGCATTAAACAATTTCAGAACCAGCTTATAGTTTAAACCTCAACAAAGTGCATGGTTGAAACTTCAAAGAACCCATAAATAATTACTACCTGAACTGAAGTGCAATGAGTCCCAAACGATGCCCAATTTGAGACAATTACGATCTTGATTCTTAGCTGGACCATAATCAGTCAACTTGGTACAATTTCCATTTGTGACTGCTCAATCCTACCATCCAAAATGGGAAAACAACACCAGCCTGGTGGGTCTAGCATTGAATGCACCAATCTTTTGGTGTTATCATGGTTTTGTGCATTCTGCATGTGAGGGTCAAGTGCAGAGACTTCCCTCCTGACAGATCTTGGCAGGCACAGTAAAGCCTGTACTCATTTTAACACCTACCTATGTACACAGACTACTGCATCATGCCTGCCCCCTTGGAAAACCCCTGCATGCTAAAACCAGCTCCAATCCTAAACTCCTTGAGCCTCCTGACTAATGCATGCCAACCATTATGTCTGGACATGTATAAAAGGACCCAACCAGCTACCGAAGAACCCACATAGATGCAGGTCTCAGCTGAAACCTGCAAAAAATTGCCAATAAGTGAGTTAGTGCAGCCAAGGGTACGTCCACAAAACTAAAGACAATGACCACACAATTGTGAAGCATAGTCATGCTCATGGATAATAAACTATCTACAATGTATGTCAATTTTTGATACTAATTAATGCATAGGGATACACCCTTAGGTGGACAACATACTATAAAACATATCATGAAAACATAAAGCGTTAAAATACATATTTAGACCAATTTTTTTGGTTATATTCAATTGATGATTTATTCAATTTGTGAATGATTTTTCTTCCATTGTAATACCTCATTGTGCTTTTTATAACGTGCCAATATCTTTTTGGTAGATCCTACAATTGTATGAGAACCATTTGGTGTTCAATGAATGAAATTAAACATGACAAAATTCACAAATTCTTCAACTACAACCAAGCTTTAAACCAATTCACCATCTTTTTTCTTTCTTGAATTCTCTCCCAAGAAAACATAGTTGGCATATCCACCATTATGAACCAAAGGTCAATCACAATATGTGAAGGTGAAAAGTAATTTTCAGAAAAATGATATCATATATTAACAATAATTCTACTGAACATACTTTCCATGTAACATACCATATAACTACCACTAAAATAAATAAAAAATGTCACATGGTCTTAGGTATGGTATGAACATGTGGTGGAGGAAAATAAACTTATACATAGTTTCATATTGAAACAAAACTAAAGTATTGTGGATGGGGGTTTCTTTTGACCTTCCTACATGTTGTGCACCTTATTCAAAAGAAGCATCCTATCTTGCAAAACTTACAACAAAAATCAATTTTTTCATTTTTTGTAGATAAAAACTAATCCTATAGAGCTCAATTGAATGGGTCAATCATGCAAAGGAAATTCATAATATTACAAAAATAGAAGACAAAAATCAAGAATTGATTGGTTCAATCCTTTGCAAGTAACAACTTTGGCTTGCAACCTTTGTTCATAACACAAACATGTTTGCTTCATATACAAAGGATTTTTGAACATACTAAACATTGTGTCAATGATGCATAAATTTCACAAACCATGTGCAAGAATGTCCTATACTTTCTTAATTACAAGCCTTGCAATATGCCAACACTAACTATACATTGAAAACATTCATAGCAATAGGCCATATGTATGATGGGATTTAGGTGGTGCATGCCATTGAGTAATGCCAACTTATTGTCACAGGCATGAAAACAACCAAGTTTATAAGATTTCTTAACCAAAACGAAGATAATGGCATGCCTAGTTCCAAATGTAGATCGTGAAACAAAAAAACAACAAGAACACGACCTGTGTGAAATAAAAATCCAACAAGATTTATTGTATGGAAAAAATAAAAACATAACAAGGCTATGATAAGAAACGTACACAAAACTGGTGTTAAACATATTAAAAATAATTAGAAATTTTACTTTTATTTATACCCATTGGGCACTTAGTTTAAAGAAATTTTTCAAAAAACTTCCAACCCACATGTGGGCCATGTGCACCCATGTGTAAACTAAGAATGAATTAAGATCCAATTAAGAGGGAATTAAGATTAAACTAAAAGTGAATTGAAAGTTAACTAGAAATGAATTGAAAGAGAACTAAAAATTAATTAATATTTAATTAGAAGTGACTAGGGTTGAGTGAATTAAAAATTAACTAAAAATAAACTAAACTTCAACTAAAAGCTAATTGAAAATGAACTGAAATTAAATTAAGCGTTAAGCACAAGTTTATTACAAGTCATGGATGAACATTCATATGAATGAACTCCATGGCGTTGACATCGGTGACACTTACCTTTTGTCAATTTTTCATGCCTATTGTCATGCAACATCTTTACTATCACATGTAGACAAAAAACAAAGCCATAATGCACACATTAAACTTAAAACATTACACCCTTCTATTTTAATGTAGATTTCGAACTCCCTGAGAATTGCAACACACTTATCAAATCAAACAATTAAAACTTACAAACTAACAAAAACAACGTTTTGTGTCATTCAATGTCTAAAAAAATCAAGAGTCCCTTCAAAAAAATTAAGAAAACCTTTTCATAAATATGAAGATTTTGTCATATTTATATGGATCAAAGGGTTATTGTTGGCTACTCCCTTTTGATTGAAAAAATGTCATGAGTGTAAGTGTGGCAACCTTGTGTTGATAAAAGGTGAATGCATTTGTGATAAACTAGACATTTTAAACATCTTGATGATTAAGAAATCATGAGGGAAAAAAAATGATGCATTGAAATAAAATGGAATGAGAGATATTGATTGCGAATTATTGTAAGTACAAAGAAAAATGCTAGTAATCTCCTAATAAAAAGGAGGTTGTGATGGCTATTATGAAGATGATGCAACCATATGGAAAAAGGTTTCTTGATGCAAATGTAGCAAAGAGGAAAGCATAGCCCTACTTTGTGGATTTTTTTCAATTATTATTATTTTTTTCCTTTATGTGATTCACAAATAGTAATTGGATTTTGCATTCAAGAAAAATTTCACACAAAATAGTTGATTGTTTCCATCATCATAAAACATGTTTGATGTTTTGGTTTAGACTAAAATGTTATTCACATGAAATAAACAAACATGTTAATATATAGAACACATAATTGTTGGCCCAAAGTTAATATTTACGTCTCTTTGATTTTCACTAACTAAACACAATTATACTAAAACCCTCCATTATGGAAAAGACACCTTTAATGAAGTTTCCAATTTAATTAATTATTTTTATTGTTCAAATGAAATTACTGCACATATTCATATTCACCAACTCATGGACCTAACCTAATATTTTATAATCTTTCTAATTTTGGGTAAAAAAAATTTGAAAAAAAATCCTTCTATCATTATAGGACGTGTTTAATGATGTTTTTGCTCCTAAATATTGAAGATTGGAAGGCCAACTAGAATTAAATCATTTTTTTCAATTGCCTCCTTATACATTGAATTTTGTACACAAATGTATTGTTATAATGGCTTAATGTTCACCATCATGTAGAGACCTTGTCAAGCTACTTGGTCTTGAGAAATCCATGTGACAATGCAACAAATAATGAATTTTAATCCAAGCCCCAAAACATTATGAACATCATTCTTAGACATATCAAATCAATGCCATCATTTAGTAAGCTTTTAATGATCCACATCCTTCAATATGAAACACATGAAAAACACCATCTTTTTACAAAATCCATGCATTTTCTATCACTATTATTGAGCAACATCCCAATTGCAAGGACTTGAAATGTATTCCACATGGGAGGTAGAAATTATATTTTTCACATCTTCAAACTTGTTCAACTATCATGCTTTGAACTATTCTTCTAATGCATGGCTTTTCTTATATTGTGATTGTTTTTGAAGAAAAATGGACAATTTGTTTTTGCCACTTATCATATTAAAGGTGGCATAAACAATTTTTCTTTTCCACAGCTTGATTACCCCATCCATCCTTTATCAACATCTCCATGTTGGTAGGAAGATCAATAAGTGTGTTTAAAATTATTTTTCTTGAACCTTGTCACATATAATGCAAAGCCATGTGTGTTCCTTTGTCTATGTTTCCAACTTTTATTGTTTTATATGCTATAATGTTACTATGCACAAATTTATCAATATTCTTGTAAAAACAAAGTTGTTTAGGTTTGTTTAGCCCACCGCTTGCCCCAAATCATTGAACCCCCAATGACTTTTAATGTGCACATGTAGAACATTAGGCCAACCTCTTATTCTTAAAAAATGGCAACAATCCAAGTGATGTTAATTTTTTGATGTTACATCAAACTAAATGCTACCCCTAAAAGCCATGATTTGCCAATAATCAAATACAATTTTCCTTATGAAGAAAAAAAATCTCCTTAAACACTTTTTTAACCATTTTAATTTTTTTTGGGAAATGGTTCATCATTCACATGATTTTCATCTTTAGACAATTGAGGGCTTTTACACAAGCCGCCATTGTTGGACAATCTTGATGGTTATGTAGACAAGGGTGAAAGCACATTTGGGGTCAAAAAATATTGTCACAAAAATTGTGTTTCGAGATTGTGAGATTTTCAATTTTGACCAAGCCAATATTAAAAGATGTTTTCATAAATTGTGTTCAAAATAAGATAGTTCAATTGCCAATAATGCAATTGTCAAAAAAAACAACATTTTATGTTGATATTCAATGATTAAAGAATATATTTGTGAAAAATTAATACATGTATCAATAATTACAAAGTGCAAATATATTTTTTAAATGATTCAAATAATTACAAAACTTTTTTGAATATTTAGTGATATATATGAGTTGATTATACCATTTCAATTCCATATAAAAAGTTTCGTTCCTGTGATTTCATAAAGAATATTTGGATGAGGTACCTCATTCAAATAAGCATAAGTGTGTTGAAAATTAATGTCATTTGAAAGACAACAAGAATTATATTGAAAGCTTTTGTATCAAAATTCATTTTATATGTTTATTAAAATGCTAGATGATTTTTTAAAAAAATTTCCTTCAAAATAATGTCAAATGTATTATAAAAAAAACATTTTCTTGCTCAAAATGGCCCATTGTAATGTGCTTTTGCCCACAACTTTTCTACAATTGGATTTAATTGGTAATGAAACATGTCAACCTTTTACATTTTGTTAGCTAGGTTTGTGTGGAGATTATCCACCAAAAGTCCATGGGAGAAAGTTTAACTCCCAAAACCAACATGTTAAGTTGTCACAAAATGTTGAATAAACTTTCATGAATATTAAATAATGAATAATTAGTCAAACCACATTTGCATTTCATTTGTCCTTGGTTCATTTATTATAATGTTATGTACCCACCTTTGTTTGCAACATTCTATAGTTGCACATCCTTCACATTGTTAGTGTGTTGGAAAACAAATTGTGGGTTCAAGCCATTATAGCCCAACATTAGTGGTCTTTTTTAATCATTAGAATGCTTATTTCTTATTATTGACATTGTGTGTCCATAACCTTCCAACATGCATAAATCATTGCAATTCTTTACTATGATACTATGCTTGATACTATGCTTGAGAAGCATTTATCATCTCTTCCACACATTACAACCAATGCATTTTTGTTGTTAGTTGATTTGTGGCAAATGACCCCTTTTAAATTTTTGATCTCCTATTTTATTAGCTAATTACTGGTGTTCCAAAAATCTATAAGATGGCCACTATGCTCTTAGCCGATTGTGCTAGACAATGCCTTTTTAATTTATGATCTTTTATTTTATCAATGTATTAGTGTGTCCCAATTATTATGTTCTTTCACTACTTGTGTTCTCGAGCTTTTATTTGCCTTGTTCTTCTTGTGATGGGTCCCCATCCCTACCTTTTTATATATAGGTTTTTTTTGTTATTTATAAAGGGTGTTATGAACTTATTCTAAATTGAAAACTCTATCAATTTGGAATTTTTTTTTTTGAGGCTAACCAATAATTTGAGCAACCAATTTTGCTGATTTTTTAAGAAATTTTTTAATCACATTATATATATTTATTTTATTTGAACATTTTTTGCATTTTGGTGAAATTTTGTAGTACAACCAATGCCAACCCCATCACATAGTTGTAGATGGGTATCCATGCCTTCCATACCATAGATTTAGCAAAACATTTATTTTCCTATGAAATTCATATAAATATAAAAAATTGAAAAACAAGAGATTCAAGTACATATATATCAACATCTTTTTCTTTCCTTCGTCTAAAACCTAAATTTGAGGTCTTAAAATCACCTTTTGAGATAAGTTTCAATTCAAATGTGGTTTGACTTAGATATGTTGATTCCCATAGTTTAGTTTAATGGGATAATGGTAATACAACTATTTTGTTGAGATTTAAACAATTTCCAATGCCAAAAATTGTGACATTTGAATAATTATATATTTATGAAACTTCCTTGCTTTGGTAAGAAATAGGATAATCCTTAAAATATTTTGATTGTGATATAATATTCAATTAGTGGTAACCCGTGCCTGGAAAGCACAGCACGGCACTAAAGCTTTTTAAAATTTTCAAACAATCGGTGTGGCTATATAACCACGGTTCCCAAATTTTCAGGGAAAAAAAAAAGTCTAAAAACCAGTGCGCTTTTTTATCGGTTCTTTTGTAAAACCTCTGGTTCTTCTTTTGAAAGAACCGGAACCGGTGATTCTTTGATTATGGGGAAAAAAATTCAAAGAATCGGAACCAACACTGGAACCAACCACCATTAGCGAGTTATTAGAAGGGTGGTTCTTACCATTCGTTCTCACGGTTCTAAAAAAATCAATGAACTAAAATATGGAACCGACTGTTAAACACCAGTTTCCATCGGATCACACTGGGCCAGAGTGATTTAGCACCTGCTGGCGCACCATCCATCCACTGGATGCCTGAACACCGGTTTCCATTGGATCACATTGGGCCACAGTGATTTAGCACCCACCGGCGCACGATCCATCCACTAGATCCTTGAACTTGTTGTGGATGAACCTGAACCAATTATAATTGTCACAGACAGACTGACAGACTTGCTGAATTAATATATAAGACTAGTGGTAACCCGTGCCTGCAAGGCACGACACGACATTGATGCAGTGCAACAGTGATGACAGTTGGTGATGTTCCACTTGATGATCACATTCATTCTTGGTACATTTGCATCTGACGTTGCAGGTATAGGTATGAGTCGTTGGGATGAGCCTGCATGGTCACTTTATATGTAAAAGCCCCATTTTAGTCTAATGCAATCTAATCCAACCCATCCCCTTGGACGAAATTAAAGCCCAAGCCTTGAAAAAAAACTGGGAATCCAAAGGAGACCCCAAAGAACCCCATACCCACAAGAAGAATCACTGCAGCACCTCGCGGTAGACCACATTACTAGTGTAAACGCCAGCAGGGGCCCCATTCAGAGCCGCCCTCCTACCACCTCGGACCAGCACCCGGACGCCTCGCTGTGAGCCACACTGAGAGAAAGCCACATAAAGTTGCCTGTGGAAAAAAATAGGCTTGGGCAAGTACACCCCCACTGTCTGCAGTGTCTGCCTCTGGGCCTTATTAATAGTCATGGCAAATGCGGGCCGCAACGGGAACTGCCGCCGACAAAGAGTATAAGGCATCTTTTCCGTGTCAAAGGGAATGATGTTAAGGCGGGGAATGAAAACGCACCTACCCTTGTTCGGTCCTATGGCAATCTCAGCATCAATTATGTGCTGCATCAACTTGACCACAATAAGCCGAGTGCCATTTGCAAGGCCGCTCGGCATATTCCGCAGCAAAATCACCGGGCAACCTTCCTACAGGGTCAAAATGTGGGGTGGCACCCCTGACATGCTAAGGGAGTTTAGAAACTCGGTGGGGTAAACCCCTCTCTGTTCGCCTTGCACAACAAAATCAGCGCTGTGGTACATGCGGCGCTGTGCTAGTATGCCATCAGGTGTGGTGAGGTCAAACCGATTCATGATGGCGGTGTTGATGTTGTCAATGTCCTCATTCAGAGGAATTAAAATGGCCCTCTGAATGATGTGCTCATTACGTGACTATGAGTTTGTGAAGCGGCCAAGGTCGCCGTAAACTTCATCCACCAGGCTATCAATGGTGTCACCTTGGTAGCACATGTCTTCTGGGATCAAAACAGCCTCCTCCCCAACTTCAGGAAAGACTTGCTCTGTGCCCTCCCCAATGCGTTGCAAGTAGTCTGCCCAAGCTTGCTGTTGTTGGGCATCAACTGCGGCGTTGGCTCCACCTTGTGCCAAAAGCCTCTGAACACGCATGTTTTCATGTAGCTGACACATTTTAACACGATGCCAAAGGACTGTAGACCTTTTGAGACTAGCATCCACAATCTGGCCTCTCCTGCCCCGGGGAACCACAGGCAATATCTGCCTAAAATCACCTCCCATGACAACAACCTTGCCCCCAAAAAACATGTCCTTTAAGGCAGGGTCAACAACACCCATAACATGCTGGAGCGTGCGGTTCACAGCCTCAAACACATGCTTGTGGGCCATGGGTGCCTCATCCCACACAATGAGGCGTGCAACCCGAATCAAGGCCACTTGTGGACTATTCAGGGGAACATAACAAGCAGAGGAGCCACAAAGGCCTGCTACAGGAATTTTGAAACGTGAATGAGTTGTGCAGCCGCCCTCCAAAAGCAGGGCTACAATGCCAAAAGATGCCATCGACAACGATATGTCATCAGTAGAGCGCACCCTGTTGAGTAGGCACCCGTAGAGGAAAGTCTTGCTAGCCTTTCCTAGCCCATCAACAAAAAAGGTTTTGTTGAGCAGCCTAGGGTCATGGACCGCGTCAATGGCATTGTCGTAAATGGAACACTGGTGCTGATTTAGCAAAGGCACATCCCGAGCAAGCTGTTGAGCTTGCCGCATCACATTGTACCTGGCCCGCTCCTCGGATACAGCGGCGTCCCCCGGGGCAGCTAGCTGTGTAGGGATAGGCAGCTCAAAATCCTTTAAGGTTTTCCCCCCTTGGGCCTGCAGTAGCTGCTCCACTTCCCGCAAGACCTGGTCAAGGATGGCCTGGTCTAGCTGCCGATTGGGCGTTACCTGCGCGACACAATCGGGGGCGGGGGGGGTTATAATCCAGAAGGGCACAATTATTCATGCTTATAGCTGGCAAGGAAATCTGGTTTGTAATAGGATCCAGCAGCTCGTTGGGCACCACCTGGAGGAGCTGGCCTTAGGTTTAGTAGACGCAATCCAATGGGATTTGCAGCACCAATATGTGGTAAGACTCATTAAATGAAATGTGCGGAATGATGCTGAGGGATCAGCTTTTTGGTACATTGAATCCAACAATCGACCATTTAATAGAGAAGTTTCTAGGCAGTAGTTCAAAGAAGACAACAAAGCACAACTTATACCATCACAACCCAACGAAAGGGAGGCTTACAATATACACTTCCTTTGTGGAGGCCTTTTGGCCACTCACTTGGCGTGCTTGGTGCAGGAAATCCTCCATAAGGGCTCCCTTATGCATGTCCCACAGCCGCCCAGGATTGGTGACGTTGTTGAAAATCAGCAGGCTGGCAAAAAGTTGTCGCAAGCTTCTGGGTAGTTGCATGCCAACAATTTCTGAAAGGCACTGGACCCAATCAGCATCATCTTGCAGCAAGCCACATGCAAGTCATGCAGCTTTAAAAGTGGGGTGCATAACTATGGTAGGCGTGTGGGGCCGGTGGGTAGTTCTGAAGTCCTCAAAGCATGTGGCCCCTGCAACGTGGGTAAGCAAAACTCGCAGATAATAACGTTCGCCCTCTGAGGGTTACACAAAGCACATGCGCCCCACAGTTCCCAATGTGACATGATTGTTTCGGCATGCACCCCGTCGCCCTGTTGCCCTTTTTCGGAGGTGCCACGCCTTTTTGGATTTGCTCCACATAACGATTTCGGGATAATCAGGGTATAGTGTGGTCAACGTAACAGGCAGTGGCGGTGCAGGGTCATTGCTGTTGTGAGCCAAAGTGGCTGCAATCGCGTATTCAGATTTGACCTTTTGGTTGAAGTCATACCACCTAGTTAAAGTGATGGAGTTGTTGCGCATCATGGGCTTCCCCAACCGTGGTCCCTTCAGGAAAGTAAGTGGTTTGTTCATTAGGCAGATGAACAGCCAAGCGGTAAACATTGGGGTGCATGTCGTGTAAGTCAAAGGCAAAAAGCCAATGGCAAGCTTCGTTGGCACTGACATACCGCCCATTGAGGTAATTTTGGACTTCATCCCGGGCGGTAGGCACATTGTTCCCATCAGCCCCACCTGTAGCCGCCTGAGGCGCTGTAGTTGGCAGAGCCCGAGCTTTCGACTGCACCACTGCCAAAGCACGGTCGTGACCCTTGTAAACATACTTGTAAAGGTATTTCACAGCCGTGATGGAGTTACAGACCTCAACATTGATGTGGCACTGGTACCACATGGTCAGGTAGGGGTTGTACGGGACGATCCAACGGTTGTCAAAGACAAAGCCCAAGCTGCAAGGGGGAGGGGGCAGCAGCAAAAAGTTGTCAGTCACCTTGGCATGCTTTGGTCCCTTTCTCGCAGGTTTGGCTTCGCCCTTCTTTCACATCATCATGCTTGAGGTGAAGTTTGGGACGCCTAAAAATCTGGAAGAAATGAGTTTCCAGGGCAGACTTAGACACAGACACTTATGGTTAGGTGCACAGGACAGTAACTCACTTGCCAAATTTCTAATAGCTGCACTTACGTGGGGTGGGTGAAGGTCCTGCCGTCGTCCCATCGTCGGTAGGTTGGGTAGCTGTCGATGGAGTCCTAAGTTTAGGGCTGAAAAGTCTTGGGATAACCCTTGCTGTAAACCCCATTCACCATGCAAGCACATGAAGGATGTAAGGCCCCACAGGGCCCATGCAACATGCGAGATGTCACAATGTTGTAAAGCTCGGGGTGGGTGGATTTGTATGGAAACTCGGCACACACGATCCGATCATAATCGTTGCTGTCACGCGGCTTGTCCTGGCTGTGTAGAATGATCAAAATGCGACTGTGCGGCAAGCCTCGCTTCTGCCATTCTACCACATGGATGTTTGCCATCGTAGTGCCCAAAACACCATTCTACAAAAGGTCTTTGAGGAGGGCATTGAGCTCATGTTGAACACCCTAGATGTCAAGTCAAGGCGGCCGCTGGCTTCCTCCCTAGGCCTCAGCTCATGCAGAATCTTTGGCCAATTTGGGTTGCACGTCATGGTTATGAATAGGTCAGGTTTCCCAAACTTTCTGACCAAGGCCATGGAATCCTGGTAGAGCTAGTTCATGTGGCGGGGGCTACCAGCAAAAGTGGCTGGAAGGACCACCATGCGCCCAAAGTTGGTGTTGTTAGCCCCGTCTTGCTGCATGGCATCTACCATTCCTTTATATTGGTCAGCACGTAGGGTGGTCTGGTTAAGGCACACCCACCCCAACCGTTGCCCCTTAGCCTTGGAGTATTGGTCAACCACCCAGTCTTGATATAGCCTCTTACCATAAGTGAACGTGCTATTGGTGGGAGGGTTACGGTCATGCATGAAATAAGCCGCATATTCCCTGGTAGTAACCTTGCGAGCGATGCGCCCTGCGGTAGCTCCTCTGCCTCGGCCCCTATCCCTACCACGGCCCCTGCCCCTGCCCCTACCCCTACCCCTACCTCCACCACGCCTGGGGTCCACTGCCGACTCCGCATCAGGCTGCTGCTCATCTTCAAATGGCTGGTGTTGCTCGTCCTCAGAGCTTAGCCCATCCATAACCGCAAGGGTAGCGCCAGTAATATTTGGGTGCCAGCTGGGCTCTCCATGTGGGTGGAACAGGACAAAATGCAGAGGGTCATAAGCATAGTGGGCATCACTAATCCTCCATAACCCCCCGTCCCTAGCCTGCACCATGATGTCTCGTGGATTGCTATCACCATCGCTTGTGAACAAGCACAAAAGGGAAGACAAATCAAGCACAACCGAGATAGTTGCTTGGATGATGGAAGGAACGTGCTATCGAGGAACGTAGGAATTAGGACGACCAACACCATAAAAAACAGCACAAAATGGGGCACCAAAAAGCAGCCATGCAGCCACCCCATTCACTCACCAGGCATGAGGCCGGCCACCTTGCTGGATGTGGGGGCGTTGTAGCGGCGGTGGTCAACGCTGCCATCAACACGGATGACAATCTCATACTTAGCCAGGTCTTGAGGGGGCAAATCCATGGCCTGCACAAAGCGTTGAACATAGCCAGTGCTCCCCGAAAACATCTGTTGCAGCTCCTGTAAAGTGCGACGGTCCAGGTCTATGTTACCTTGACCAAGAGCAGCAAAATGGGCAGTAGCCTGAGCATCTGCATTGTCTATGATATACAACTGGGCAAATTGATGGGGGCTCCCTTGAAGAGCTGCCAATGGCCCCAACAAATGATGCACAGCGCCCCTTATGGCAATCATATTGACCCCATCTGCGGGTGACTGGATGTTAATGCCAGAGGAGGCCATCTGCAAGGAGGAATTGTATTTCCGGATGTGCTTGCGAAAAGATACGATGGCAGGGGGGGGGGCGTGCACCAAGGGCAGGTTCAGAAGTGAGTAGGTCCCGTAATGGTTGAGGAGGAGGAATGGGGAAGAGGGCCTCATAGCTGCAAGATCTGCCTTTAGCACAGCAAAGGTCTGCGTGTCCCCGGGAAGCCTCATCAGGCCAAATCATAGCTTGGTAATGCTGGTATTCAGCTGTCCTACCCCCTATGTCAAGCACCGGAACAGTGGCCTCATAAAATTCTGAAAGGGGGACATAGGCTGCTATGTGCAAATCTTGCTGACCCCGCGCATGCCGCTCACGGTCACGGCGTTGCTCTTGCTGTCGCTCATGGTCGCAACGCCGTTCCTGCTACAGCTCACGGTCGCGGCGCCGCTCCTGGTCTGTCAGCCGGGCACAGGCCTTTGCGTGTTGTTCGCAGTCGCAGTCTTGCTGCTGCTGTCGCTCCTGGTTTGTCAGCCGAGCATGGGCCTCCGCCTGCTGCTCACAGTTGTAGCGCCGCTCCTGCTGCTGCTCCTGGTCTGTTAGCCGGGCACGGGCTTCTGCGTGTTGCTCGCGGTCGCGGTCTCACTGCTACTACCGCTCTTGGTTTGTCAGCCGAGCACGGGCCTTTGTGTGCTGCTCACGATCGCGGTCCCGCTGCTGCTGCCGGGTTGCGATGGACATGCGATCGAGATAGTTCTGAAATTTCTTGTGCAAGACAACAATATAAGTGAAGCTGCTGCTGCTTCTTCTCTGCAAGATCAAATTTGACTTGGATTATGAAATGCTGCTGTTGTTTTTCATAGCTTGAAAATTGACCAATTTGTTTGTTTGTTGTTTGCAGGTTCATCAAGATATGATAGAGCCATTGGCACACTACTTCATATACACAGGATATAACTCGTACCTCACTAGAAATTAACTCAACAGCAAGTGTAATGTGAAGCCTATTAAAGCAGCATAGAAGCAAGGAGTGCGTCAATGACAAGGAAAGACATTGAGCACTGGATACTGGAGGGAAAGCAGATCAAACTAATGCTTTTACAACATGTGTTGCTGGATAAAAAGAAAAGGTCAATGGGATGAGGTTTTGATGAGCAAACACTTACTGAGCTAATCTCATAATCACTACTAGCACCAAGATAGAACACATACACAACCAAGTCTGTGCATGATAGGGGTCTGAGACCAGCCAAACCACAAGACAAGCCTGATGAAAGATGTGCATAGCCATCAAACACATAGTAGGGCTTTGATTTTGGGTTGATTCCAGTACTGATAATCACAGCAATAATGAGACCATAAATACCCAACACTCCTGCCATGACCACAGGCACAATTGACTTCATCACAAGTTCTGGCCGCATCACACCCATGGAGGCCACTCCTACTCCACTCTTAGCTGTCCCATAAGCTGCTCCCATGCCTGAGAAGATGCAAAAAATGGTTGTCATCCCCATCAGATACATTCCATGCATAAAACAGCAATGCACACATTAACATGTCTAGAAATTCTATTCATAACTGCTGTATTTATTACACCAAACTTGGTCACTATTACAATACAAGTGTTATGCAACATCTGGGTCCAACTCATATCGACAAGACTGCATAGAAGTTTCCAAAGTAACACTTTGAAGCTAACACAACATTCAGGTTCAGTTCACAATAATTACAGTAAGCAAGAAAAAGGGGGGTAGCTCAGGTCACAGTAACTGGTTACACATCGTGTGCTTGTTTTTAACCCAAAGCTGGAAAGCCACAACACCTGGCTCCAGATTGGAATCAAAAAGAACTCACTGATTCTCTTCTTTCATCAACTTGTGTCAGTAATGTTCCATTAGGAGTCTGTGCATGATAGGGGTCTGAGAAAGATTCATACAGGAGAAGACAAGAGCAGCTGCAGCTCCAATGAAGCCGAAGAAAGGAGCAATCTCATCTCCACTGAAAACAGTTGACATCTTTCAAACTGATTGTCAAATGTCCAAGCAGATCAAATTCAGCCTCAAAACCTGCAAGATCAGCACTTTGTCGGGTGTCAAAAAATTCTGCACAAAGATATCATGGCAGACCATCTACCAGAGATCAAAACCAGACAACTGGTTGAAAACTCCATTACTTACATCTTCTAATGCCAAGGACCAAAGAAGGTGAGACATAGGGCACAACTAAAACCCCTCGTTGAGCCACAGTCTAAGCAAAATGACCACGGCTCTTAATACTGGACAGCAAGGATCCAACAAATGCTTAAGCAGCCTATTTGATAAAGCTCTTTTCAGGAACAAGAACAGATCCGGGGTTCATGCTCAAAGACTGAAGCACCAAAATCCACAAAAAAATCAATCAAGGAAGCAAAATTTTCCAAACCCAACTGCCGAGACAAGGCCATCGCATCTACAATTCGAAACAAATCTTTCCCATAGAATACAAAACACAGAACCAAACAGCAGTTGCAGAAACAACGAAGAGGGGGAAAAAAAAACCCTGACCAACAGCGACAGTAAAAGACCGAACAAGTAGAAACAGATCTTATATCCATTATTAAGGGGCATGTGAGACAGATAACAGCAGCACAGACCACGAAACAGAATATACAAAAAACAAAAAAAAACTAAGAAGCAAACAGCAGGTGCAAACAAGACCAAAACTGAACAATAATACCTAAGAAAAAAGTCCAAAAAAGCCAAATTTTGCAAGGAACATACAGGTAAAGCTCCAGCAAACGAAACTTGTGCGGCTCAAGAGCGAAATCTTACCAAGAAAACAAGCGATGCGGAGGGATTGGAGCAACAAAGAGCGGTCGTAGCGCGCGCGCGAGGGAGAGAAACAAACAACAAACAAACAAACACAGCGTCGTCCCATCCTTCTCCCCCCCCCCCCCCAACCCCTCCACATACCCTAAACGGATGAATAATGAAATCGCACGTTCATCGATACGCTGTCCATTACCGGTCTCAATATGGCGATTCACAGATGTAAAACTGCAGACAGGAAACTGAAAAACGTAGTCATTATCGAGAATAGCGTTAAGTTTGTGGACAGAAAATCATGGTCCACGGATGAAAAGTTGTATCGTTCATGCAAGACAAGAGAGGACGAGGAGTAGGAGGAGCAACACACACGAGCAGTGTGTTCGAGCTTTCTTGCTGGGGAAGGCGTTTGTTGAGATCTGTTCCTCTTGCATTGACACGGATCGAGCATCATGGTAAGCTTGTGAAGAAGAAGAGTAATCGTCTGCTGCTCATTGTTATTGGGTTTCTCTTTGATTTAAATGTGGTTTCCTCATCTGTTTCTTCCTCTTGGTTTCGACATAGGGTTGAGGACGATACCTATTTCAGGTTTTATGAAGGAACTAGAGTGAGAGAGAGAATACCTTGTGACATTCATCGTTAGGATTTCCTTTCAGGTTTTTTCATGTGTTGGATTTGAGTTTTGAGTTGCTGCACCAGAATATGTTTTTTTTGTTTTCTTTTGTTTTGTTTTCTTTCTGCCTTTGATGTGATTTGACTTTGATTCGGCTGGTTTTGTGATGATGCAGCCTCTCCGCCTCGAGATCAAGGTACGTTTTTGAGCTCAGTCTCTGTGGTACCAAACCCTATAGTAATTACAACTTTTGACTCATTTTCTTCTCAAGCTCTCGATTTATTGTTTGCTTGAAAAGACAAATTTGTCCCATTTGCCTTCTCTTTAACCCCCTTTTTTGGTTACATTTAACAGCGCAAGCTTGCCCAAAGATCTGATCGGGTGAAATGTGTGGATCTGCATCCCACCGAGCCATGGTAATCATCGGATCTCTATAGCCACTGAGCAAAGCGAGGCCAGGAAATTCGGCTGCTTGTTTTGGTATCTAGCAGATGTTTGTCTTCGTATCAGCCATGTCTCCAGATGCCAACAAAGAGAGTAACTTTTTAGGTCTATTTGTGGCATAGCACTACTCACATGGTTTAGAAGCACCTTGATGTTGTTCATGCATAGCCATGCAACACGCACCAAAATATCCACAATGGCAAGAAAAGAAAAACTCCATGCTAATACCACCCTCAACTTTCTGCACAGGATACTGTCTACACTGTACACAGGCACTGTCTGCATCTGGAACCATCAAAACCAGGTAAGTGTCCTTCTGAGACATCTGCACATGTATCACTGTATGGTGACAAGGGAGTGAGCTGCATTGTGGTGGTTTACTGTTGTTTTTGAGCAAATTCCAGAAGGAACCAAAGAGCATAGCTGTAACTTCTGATACAAGCAAGTACTAAGTCATTGGCCTTTTTGTCTTTTGGGCATGCTTGGTGTCAATCCATAGACTTGGTGTGCCTGATATGTTTTCTTGCTTCAAGTTCTTCAAAGTCTGCCGTTTATCCTTCTCTACGACTAAGTCATACAGCACTTCCAAGTGCATGAAGGTAGCAGCAGCAGTGTTTGAGCTTTAATGTTCCAGGTGGGACATGATGTGTCTGTGTATGGGTTCTGCCCTTTAAAATGTAGTGTCAAAGATAATGTCTTTCCTATTGCATGTTGCTGTAGATGTGTCATTTTTGAAAGTATGATCAGAATTTTGAGGACATGGTGATGAATCTGTTCTTTATGGGGAAAGTACTAAAACCTACCATCATGTTAGGAAGAAGGCAGTCTATTGCCCATGCTGGTGAGGGTGTGCCCTAATGTATGCTGAGAATTACAACAAAATTTGATTCGAAAGCAGTGTGCTGAATGGTTTTGGGTGTTACAAGTGTCAGCCTGTTGTCTACACACAGTAGTTATTTTCACCCTGTGTCTTTGTCCTAAGTTTTTTTCCTGTTTTTTGTCCAGACCCTTGTGAAGTCCTTTGAAGTCACAGAACTGCCAGGTAAGCTTTTTTGTTTGATCTTTCTATCTAGGTTTCTATGTAGCATATAAGTCATCTGTGCTCTTGGTAGTTTTCTTTGCTTTTAATTGGTTGTGGTTACATTCTCAGTCAGACGCTTTGTGGTCAGATTGCAAGCCACAGTTTGGTAGCATTGGACGAATCTTCAGAATTCAGAAATTCAGGTGCATAATGATGAATGCTTGTCTTCTGGACTCACTTTTGCTGATTGTTTCAATTTCCAGTGCGATCGGCAAAGTTCATATCTCGCAAGCAGTGGGTTGTGGCCGGTTCAGATGACATGTTCATCCGGGTGTACAATTACAACACAATGGACAAAGTGAAGCAGTTTGAGGCTCACACAGATTATATCCGCTGTGTATCAGTTCACCCTACACTTCCATATGTGCTTTCCTCATCAGATGACATGCTTATAAAGCTCTGGGATTGGGACAAAGGCTGGACTTGCACTCAAATCTTTGAAGGGCACTCCCATTATGTTATGCAAGTGACTTTCAACCCAAAGGATAACAACACCTTTGCCAGTGCTTCACTGGACCGCACAGTCAAGGTACTGCTTTTACCACAGAATTGTGCCTAGTGTGGTGCTTACAATGTAATATGGAGGACCTGTAGGCCGATACTGTATCCGTATGAGTGTGCTAGTCTTGTGCCAGGACCCTCCCTGCCACTTAGTGACCTTTTTGAGTGTGAAGCTAAGGATAATTGGATCATGTGTGGTGCAGATCTGGAACTTGGGTTCACCAGAACCCAACTTCACTCTAGAAGGTCATCAGAAAGGAGTTAACTGTGTGGAGTACTTCAATGGTGGTGATAGACCACATCTAATCACTGGATCTGATGATCAAACAGCCAAGGTTTGTAACTTAAAGCCTGCTTGGAGCATGCAATGGTGATGATGCAAATGTGAGGGCAAGGGAGCTTCTGGGCTTTATGTGTTGGTGCTATATATCAGAAAATTCTGAGGCATATCTCCTTTTATCTGGATTGTTGGTGGACAGGTTTGGGACTATCAGACTAAGAGCTGTGTACAGACACTTGAAGGTCATACACACAATGTGTCAGCTGTCTGTTTCCACCCAGAACTTCCTATTATTCTGACAGGATCAGAAGATGGCTCAGTTCGCATCTGGCATGCTACAACATACAGGTGAGACCTGAACCCGGTTTTCATAGTCCAGTCTCAATTTCTTGTGTTTTTATTTACTGTCCCAATTTCTGCTTTTCAGTTTTCTTCCTTCAGCTGATTGTGTTGAGGTTAGTTCTCGAGTTGAGTCAAGATTGCAAAGGTCATGAATGTGTAGGTCTGCTATGACTGGCTAACATTGTCCAGGAGATTCTTGAACTGTAATAAACTGTTGAGTATTGTTGTAGGCTGGAGAATACATTGAACTATGGACTTGAGCGAGTCTGGACCATTGGTTACATTAAGGGCTCAAACAGGCAAGTTCATGTCATTTTTCACTGTAACTTTACCTGTGCATCCAATTTCTGTATGTCTTTAAGAATATTGTCTCAAATAACTCCTGGGGTCCTATCTTTGTCTCCTCTACACCAGATCAGTTCACAGTTCTGATAATACCATGTATATGTTGATTGGGATAGAGTTGCAATTGGATATGATGAAGGAACCATCATGATCAAGATCGGAAGGGAAGAGCCTGTTGCAAGTATGGATGGCAGTGGCAAGATTATCTGGGCAAAGCACAATGAGATTCAGACTGTGAATGTTAAAGCAGTGGCTGCAGATTCTGCGGTATTATACAAGGACCATGATACCTGGTTTGTCTTGAATGAACATAGGCCTGGGTTCATCAGCATTGGATATATTTACTGTAAAGACCTGATTGTTAATGCTCTTGGCCTTATTCATTTACTTGCTTGTCCAATATTCAACATTGGGAATTGCAGGTGACTGATGGGGAACGGTTGCAATTGGCTGTCAAAGAGCTTGGAAGTTGTGATCTTTACCCTCAGGTGATCTTCCCTTGGCTATATTTTTGGCATTTCCTAAGTAGTCCACTGCTGGAAAACATTGAACAGTATCTGAGCTGCAATGTGGTTTGGAATGCAGAGCTTGAAACACAATCCAAATGGCAGATTTGTTGTTGTTTGTGGAGATGGAGAGTACATTATCTACACTGCACTTGCATGGAGAAATCGTTCATTTGGCTCTGCACTTGAATTTGCTTGGTCAACGGATGGTGAATATGCTGTGAGGGAGAGTACATCCAAAATCAAGATCTTCAACAAGACCTTTCAGGTAGGATCACATGCCTGGAACCTTCTATTATCATCATCGAGCTTGGGATTGCCTCATGATCTATGCTTGGAGAGTTGGTTGTGCATTTGAGTGTCAGAAAATGGAAGGGTGCTTATTTACTGCCCCTGCAGATGGACAGAACCTATTATCTTTCTAGGGATGTGCATTTTGTTCACTGTATGTCTTCTGTGCAGGAAAGGAAAAGCATTCGACCAAATATTTCAGCTGACGGTATTTATGGTGGAGCTCTGCTTGCTGTTCGCTCCAGTGAATTTATCTGCTTCTACGACTGGGTAGAGTGTCGTGTTATCCGGAGAATTGATGTTGTTGCCAAGGTAGGAGCTTTATGTGCTATAGGCTGCATGTCATTGTGACTCTCCCTGCACTCTATGACCTCTGTACATACCACAGTGTTTGAATGCTAGGGACCCATATTTTCAACGATTCTGGTCTGTATCCAGTCTCATGTGTGTTCATCTTTATGGAATTGTGTGTGATTGCTTCTCTAAACTTTTGTAGTGCATTATCCTGTGTGTTGCAGAACATTTACTGGTCAGATAGTGGAGATTTGGTTGCCATTTCCAGTGACAATTCATTCTACATCCTCAAGTACAAAGTGAGGATACCACTTTATCCGTGCAGTTGCTTTTGGTTTATATTAGAGTTGAAGATGGGGAAAGTTATTTGTAATATGATGGTTGGCTGTAGTGTTGATATCAAGCTGATTACTGGTGTGTCTCACAATGTGGGTGAGCACATGTTTGTTTGTTGATTTCCCTTCTGAAGTAGTTAGTCTCAGGACAATTTGTGGTATCTTCTGTTGTGGGGTCAATCAGCATGTGGACCAATCTTTTCCACAGCTAGCTCTGTACCCAAAGATGGGAATTTTCCACAGCTAGCTCTGTACCCAAAGATGGGAATTTTCCACAGCTGAATCTTGAACTGCTTTTTATATGAGCTACAGAGAGAGGTAGTTGCAGCATACCTGGAAAGTGGCAAGCCAGAGGATGAGCAAGGGGTGGAAGATGCCTTTGAACTTCTGCATGAAATCTCAGAGCATGTCCGCACTGGTGTTTGGGTCGGTGACTGCTTCATCTACAACAACTCAGCTTGGCGCCTCAATTACTGTGTTGGTGGAGAGGTACATATCTGACAAGTTAGAGATTTTTTGGAGATGGGAAAAGTGGTCTAAGAAAAGGTTGAATTTTCTTTCAAGGCTGTGTTTCCTACTGTCAGCTTCTTTTCACTCTGAGGCTCAGCTCACAGTAGTGACCTTGAGGTATGCTGATTTGGTAAATTGTGTTGCAAGCCTGATTGTACGGGGTTAACATTTCACTCATAAGTTTAATGGCATGCTGATGTTAACTTGTTTAGAATTCACAAATCCTTATCTTTTGTCTGTAATTTAGCTAAAGTTGTTTGTCAATCTCAGTCAGTACATCTGGAGTAAGATGCTGTAATCTCTCAATGAAAATTTAGAGAAGGCTTCTCATCCCAGAAAATAAATGGATGCAACATGCTCTGCCTGTGTAGGTGACCACTATGTTCCATTTGGATCGTCCAATGTATCTGCTTGGGTACCTGGCAAGTCAAAGTCGTGTGTACCTGATTGACAAAGAGTTCAAGTAAGCTATAACTCTAATTTACATTACAGTAGTCCTCTCAAAGTCTCTGTGTTGGGTTTATTTGCTTCTGTGGCTTCTTCTATGGTGAACTTACTTTGAAGCTCAAGCTATGTCTCTTTAGTACTAGCCAACACAGCTGAGTCTTCCTTCACTTCTGGAAGTGGAACAGAAACTGAGGATGCAGATTTTCATATAATTTTTTGCCCAAAAGGTTGGGCAGATTATTGTATAACCATCTACACCAACTGTCAGGAGCTGATAAAGTCAGTGGGGAGTCATGCCAGCTAGTCACTGCTAATTTTTTATGAAGGAGATGGTTTGATACTTTATGAGTGACATTCATAAGGTTATGACCACGCTCATTCCTTGTCATATTAGTTTTGGTTTTGCTGGACCTGACACAATGGTTATCTTCAAAGTGTTATTTTGGAGTTTTCTATGCAATCTCATTGATTGGCATTGTTGCTCACATCTTTCTAGTGAACATCAGAGTTCTGCTAGAATAACTTTTATCTTGAAGTCATGGTTCAAGCTCTTGCATGAACTAGATTCAGCTGAAGTACTTAAGACAAGTTTTTTCATGTCTCTGAGCTTCAAGGCAATAGCCAAAGTGGTTGGAACCATGGCTGACTTGCATGTGCTTTTGGACACAACTCAAAACTAGGTCATGCTAGATGCTATCACTAGAGCCAACCCAGCCATCATACAGATGAGCAGGTCAACTGTTGCCAAAAAACTGTGTGGGTACCTGAGTGTCAAGGCTTGAAGAGGATTGGGCAACTGCATTGCCCCTATTACAGCACTTTGAAAGTGACCATCCAAAAGGAGGCAAAATTCTCATGGGCCAAGAGTCAATTGGTCATGCTTAGTTGGCAATTTAAGTGTCTTCCTTCCCTTTTTTTTTAAAAATTGAATTCTATCTGACTAAACTAGTCTCAGATTGGGAATTGAACTGGAGCTGCTTGATTGTGACTGATGTCTGCAGTGTGATGAGCTACACGCTGCTGCTGAGCTTGATTGAGTACAAGACTCTTGTGTTGCGAGGAGATTTTCAGAGAGCACAGGAAGTTTTGCCCACAATTCCGAAAGAGCACCTGAACAGGTAAGGCATTTTTATCCAATGTTTGTGGAGGTGGGAATGAGCTTCCTTCCTACAAGTGGAATGTCTGATTCTGTGCTGATTGCAGTGTGGCGCGGTTCTTAGAGTCAAGAGGCATGCTGGAGGATGCCCTTGAGATTGCCACAGATCCAGACTACAAGTTTGACCTTGCTGTGCAGCTTGGCAGACTTGAAGTTGCAAAGGTGTTGTTACTATCTATATTTTTCTCATTCAAATTCAACCGATGGGTTTGATTTGTAATCAGATAATGGTTGTCACAACTGGAAGAAGAAACACAATTTAGTTATTGCTATCAAAGAAGGACTGCATTTGAGTTTACAGTGGCTTTCAGAGAGTGCTGGCAGATATTGAAGACAATCAACTGTAAATGCCAAGTTGTCTGTTATTTCACTGAAGTTGTCAGGGGACTCCACTAAGCTATGTGTGGAGATATGCAGGCTATTGCTGAAGAAGCCCAGAGTCAATCAAAGTGGAAGCAACTAGGAGAACTGGCCATGTCTGCTGGCAAGGTGCTTTTCAGTACATTTCCAATTTTCACATGACCCACTTTACATTGGTTAGGTGCCTCTTAACATTCATTGCATCACATCATTGTCCAAATGGTGGAAGGGGCTACCCAAGATTTCTGTATAGGACAACACAAGCTCACTCTCCTGTCTGTTTATTCTGCAGAATCTATATTGCCTGTTCTGCTTTTGCAACTTCCATTTATTGAAGTATTTGTGTAATGAAGTGTAAATATGAACATAAATAGTTCGCTAAGTGTTCATAAAGTATTTGTGTAAATATCCAGGCCATGAAAGCCATAAAAAAAAACCTGAATCTAGTAAGTGTTGGTGTTACCGAATGGCTGTATAGATTGATGTATATACATACTTGCTTAAATTTTCCAATAGATTCATTGTCCATCTCCTAAACTTGAATCTTGTAAGGTCTTCTCACTGAATTTTTTCGCTATGAGGCACAGTTGGATGTTGCAGAAGAGTGCCTGAGTCATGCAGTGGATCTGAGTGGTTTACTACTTCTACATTCAGCTGTTGGAGATGTTGAAGGAATGCGCAAACTTGCTACTTTAGCCAGAGAGCATGGAAAGAACAATGTGGCATTCCTTTCTCTTTTCTTGCTTGGGGAGGTAGAAGCATGTATACAACTCTTGGTAGACAGGTATTATAAACTGAAAACTTTTCTTTTTATTTGACCTGGCAGTGCTTTGTCCTGCACACTTATAGATAGGAAACCTTCCACACGTCAAGTCTAGACTTATGGGGGTCACTTTTTATTGCAGCAACCGAATACCAGAGGCTGCATTTATGGCTCGAACCTACTTGCCAAGTCAGGTCTCAAATATTGTTACTCTCTGGCGTGATGACTTGAAAAAGGTAATCACCCTGGCCTTGAGTCCTCTTCAACATTGGGAAGTAAGGGAAGGTGAACTGTGAATGAGTTTGTTGTTACTGTTTGCAGATCAATCAAACAGCTGCAGAGTCCTTGGCTGATCCACAGGAGTACCCCAACTTGTTTCCAGATTGGGAATCAGCATTGGAAACAGAATCTAAACTGAAAGAGTCAAGGTGAGAAATGACTTGTCATAGCAGAGAAGCTCCAGTAGGCTTCTATAATTCATACCAATAAGTTTGTTTGAATTGCATTTGTGCTCACAGGCTTTATTGTTTTCTTTTGTATCCCAATTTGGATCTTGAAGCCCTCTAGTGTCTTAAGTGTTTTGCTTTATATGGGAGCTCAAGTGATATGTGGGGTTTGTATGACATAAAAGGGGCCACTTTCCTCCTGCAAAGTTCTACTTGAACAATATAGGCAGCGACACAGGGGATCTTGTGGGAGAGCTTGAAACACTGAACATCCAAGAAGATGGCCCTGTGGAAAATGGCCATGCTGTACCTGAGGTTGAACTTTCTTTCTGTTTTCTTACATTATGCCAGCTTATCTGTTGTTACATGTTTCAGTGGCTAGACTTGCTCTTGGGGACTTTGTACAGAGGTGTATGACTGGCTTGCTTGTGATATTCACACCTGATATTTGGGCATTCAGGATGGGGAATACTTGGAAGAGGATGTTCTAGAAGGTGACACACATGAGGAGGTTGAGGGCAAAGAAGCTGAGTTTGTAGGTGATCAGTATGCTGAAGAAGAGCAAGACTATGTGGAGGAGGGGAATGAAGAATGGGGTAGGGACGCCAGAGAGGAAGCTTGATACCTAAGTTGATCTCCCCCTTTGCAGTCTACATCACTTGAAGAAGATTAGTTTTTCTTTTGAGGCTTATACCTGAAGTTCGTTTTTGAGCTTCTTGCCAAATTTATGACCAAAAGCTTAGTTCATATACTCACTTTTAATGAACTCCTCAAGGTTTGAGTATTTGAGGTTGCAATACTTTGCAGCAGCGTGTCAACATCTTCAGTCTTCTCATAAAGGGAAGAATCTATACCACCAAACCCTCTCTGAATCTCAGTTTTCAGGTAGAGACCTCAGGGAGTGTCTTTGAAGAACCTTAAAAGGTTTTGGTGTCATCCACTCGTAGCTTGGAAGTCTGTTAAAATTGTAGGTCAAGTTTTTCTTAAATGGTGGAGATGTTGCAAAGGACTTGAGTGTATGGCAAGTCCATAGACCTTTTATTGATTGTGCTTGTTAATTTCAGCCAGTGTAGACTAATTCAATGGGGCTCTCTTCTAGAGGTACTAAGTTGAGGTCTCTTCATAAAAAGACAATCTTTTCAAGAGATTGGAAGAATTCTTTAGGATTTTGTGCTTGAGAAAGAGTAGATCCTACAGGTAGAGCAAGTTTTGAGTGAAGGCAAAAACTCCATTTCATCAAGTTGATGATACAGGCTTTTCACCTCAGCTATGTAAGTGCCTTCACTTCGGTGCCCTCCTCATGATTTTAGATACCTTAAGAGATCCAGTACTCTTTTGGATTACTTATATGAACAAATATAGTGAGGAATCATTTTTCATTTGTAAAAAGCATTATGTTGTTCTTACTGCATTTTTCGAACAAGATTAATTCTCTAGTCAGATTTGTCTTGTCAAGAGTTCAGTCAACTTGCTTCAATGTTTCAACAGGATTGATTCTCTTGTCAACATAATTTGTATGCCTCATGCAGATTTCAACAATTCAGATTGCACCATTTTGGCATGGTCCGTAGTCAGTCATTTGTACTTGGTCTTCTTGATGGAAGGAAACATTTGTTGATAACCTTGTCAGTGTTTTGATGAATTCTGTACACAGCTGTCTCAGCTGTCTCTTTGCATAGTGATAATCTTTTTCATGTGCACGCCCTTCAAGTTCAGCAGTATGTTCAAGGTTAAGTCAGGTTAATGTCTTAGTCAGTTGTTGACCATCTAAATTGATGTGCTGATTCCACTTTTGAAATCTTCAAATGATTATTTTATGGGTGTCTTAATCTCAAGAGGGGGCCTGGGTGAGTCACAAAGGTGCCCTTTGTCCTTGAGAGATCCTTGCTTGTTTTTCATTGGTTTTGTTGTCTGTCGTTCTATGCTTTTTCTTGACATTGTGCATGGTTTTTTTGTTTTGTCCCCTCTACACTTCTCTATTTATTTTCCCTTCTATGTAGTTATGATGGTAGTTGCTAGCCAATATCATGGTTGAGTGCTCCCACTGGTTCTGGACTTGTGACAGAAATTAGTGGGCAGATTCATGCTTACACTGACCAAACCCACTGTAGGGAACTATGAAGTCAATGGGGAAGTTGGTATGAACAACTTGTCGGTATACATGTTACTGTTGTTGATCCCTTGAACGAGTGGGAGACTATAACATGGTGATCCCTTGAACAAGTGAGAGACTGTAACATGATGATCCCTTGAACAAGTGAGGGACTATCTCTTTTGTTTGAACTGCATGCATCATCTGTTCCTTCATTGTAGTTTGTCCCTTTTGTGTTCTCTTCTTCTTGGTTCTGTAAGTCCTTATGTCAAAGTCTGTTGTCCAGTTCAAGGAGAAGTTTTGACCTTGTTCTGGCTTCTTGTCTTTTGCATATTGTTACATAAATGATGGTGATCATTTTTAGTCATACGACAAATGAGCATTGTTAAACACTTGCAACATCTATTTGAATGCCTTCAAGTTTGGGGACTACACTTGCACCATGGAAAATGAAAAACAAAACTACTTCCTAACCACACAAATAGTTTTATGCACTTCATCACACACAAATTGATTATTGTTTGGTTCAATAAGTTGATATTGTAAGCAGGGTTTCTTCTTGTAACTTCACAAGCTTTCAACTTATAACTCTCAACACTAGAACTTGATAAAAGAAAAACAATGACAAGGAATAAAAGTTTTTATAACCTTCCACTATTACAAAACATGTCTCCATGTATTCCACCCAAATCCACCCAACGTGGAGTGGAAAGTCCCTTGCCACTCAATGTTGGGTGGATGTTGGGTGAAATGCATGGTGGAATGGAGATGTGTTTTGTCATATTGTTCATCCAAGCTTCCAAATTTCCTTGTTCATATTACACAAGTTGTTAAATTAGATTAAAATGATTGGTCATTAGATTAAGGATTTTCTTTGACTAAAACCTAACCTACCATGTCACCATGAACATCATTGAAAGGGGAGTTTTTTGACTAAGATTTAGACACACTTTTTGTTGGTGTAATCATATTGTTGTGGGATGTGGAGGTTTATGGAACCACCAATTGGCCATGTTGGTAGCCTAGAGTAGTGGGCACAATTGAGCCATATGATTTCATCAAATTTTTTTACAATTGGTGTGATATGCAACATATGTGTGATCCATGGTCATGACATGGAATGGATTATTTCAACATTTATAATGATGTTGAATGGATGATTATTGTGAGTTTAGGCACACTTGGACAAAATGCATATTGAAGAATGGCAATTATATTAGTTGTTGAATTATGTTTCAATCATTAAGGGCATTGGTCTTCCAAATGCAATTTTGTTAACTTTAGGTGAAAATTCAACAAGTGGAGGTGCCAAGGTTGGCCGTTACATTGGTGAACAACATGCATTTAACTTTGTAGTGGAGTTTTTCCAAAAGTTGAGAAAAACACTAGAAGAAATCCTCTCCATTGCAACCATATGTTTGTAACTAGTGTGTGACTACTGCGAAAATCAACTTAGTTTGTCATTACACTTGTGGGTACAATTAGAATAAAAGGAGCCAATGGTGTTACATTAGACAAGGATTGCAAGTCTTTTACCCAAAATTAATTTTTTCATGCAAATGAATTTTTGAGTGAAAGTTTTTGCAACTTGTTATAAAAAATACTAAAAGTTGCCCTAATACATAACATTTTTTTGTTAAACATTTTTTAATAAATATGAAAATTTAAAGTGTGCAAATTCTTTGTAGATTTAATTATCACAATTTCAAATCATACCCAAAAATGCATTTTTTATATTTAAAAAATTTCTATCAAGATATAAACTACAATTTTTTTTAAAACATGGGCATTTGTGAGTGGACCCACTAGGAACGTCACATGGGTGTGATCACAATCACATGAGCTTAAAACCATGTTGAACAACCAAAAAACTATCTATTTTATTAAACATACTTATGTAATGTCATTTTAATGTCATATTGATCAAGGAAATTTGTGCTAAATTATTATATTAAAAAATAATTTAATTAAATAAATTGAGTTTTGGTTTTAGTAAAGGACTTTTGAACTTTAAAACCCCAAAATTAGTTTTATAAAGCATTAAGTTAAGGACTTTTTTAATAAATAAATTTTGATGGGAATTTTTTTGAAATGATGATAACCTACCATCTACATATGAATAAAATTCATAATTAAAAAATTATGGTACTTAAAATTTTTAGAAATTCAAAATATGATTTCAAAATTTTCAAATTTCAAAAGTCATTTGCTAGATGTAAATGGTTCATAATGTGTATGACATATGAACAAAGTTTGGGCTTATGATACAAAAAAATAAAGTTTAAAATAATCATCATATTTTAGCATGATTAAAATTATGATGATTTTTCAAAATGAAATGTAAAATCTAACGAAATTTGTACATTTTTAAAACATTCATATTTATTCAAAAATAGTTAACACAAGTAATGTTATTTATCATGAGAATATTTTTTAAAACATGTAAAAAAAGTTCTATTTATGAAAAAATCAAGATGTTCAAAAAAGGCCCATTTGTGATTGAATCCTTTGTCACTGTTGCCTCATTTGATTATGATTGTACCCACATTCCAAATTTCTTAGACCCATCAAACTTTAGGACAACATAGGATTCACTTAAGAAAGACTTTTCACTCTAATTTTTTTAATGAGAAGGTTACCCAAGTCATGTAAAATTTAAAACTTCAATTATATTTTTTTTAAATGAATTTTAATGTGAACAATCAATGCACAAGAAAAAAATTCAAGAATGTCACCCAAAGGGTTTTTTTATTAGAATGCAAAAGGAATCTATTTCTTTGGTTTTTTGCTTGGTTGCTAATTTTGAAGAGTACTTCAAATGTCCATTTACTTCATTTCTTGTATAGATAACTTTGTGAAACAACTGCCATTTATTTATGAAATTTTGAAGTTAGGAACAAGAAGTGCTAAAAGACCATTGATGTCAAGAACACAAACAATATCTATTCTCACCCTTTATTGTCCTTTTCTCACAAGCAATAAAATATCACACAAGTTGAAATGCAAACAATACATGTGCAACAATTGCATCTGTTACCATGAAACTTGGAAAATCAAATCTTTCAAAACATACCTTGCACATGGTTGCAGAGTTGGATCTGTACACCAACTTGGTGAGTATTCTATTGCAATCCTGAGGAACACAAAATCAAGAGAGCGTTTTAATATGTTACATGGGTTGCAAATCACACCATGTTGCCTATAAGTTTGCCTACACAATGCATGTACAAGCCCCAATGCATTTGATGAAGCGACACGTGATTGTGCACAGGATCAAACATGAATTACAAGAATGTTCAGAACATGGATTCTGATGGTAAAGAGTTTCAATGGGATGCACGTGTGCAAATCAACTATGTTTGATAGTTCGTAGCTACATACTAGGCCTCTTTAATTTGAGGGTCTACCATTACTTGCAACTCTTTGTACAACAATTTCAACCTCAAATTCTATCAACTGCCATGCCAACGTCTCCATTGCAAAGCCATCTCCAAGGTGTGGTTGCATTCAAGCTCCTTCAAATCACATCACAACTGCAATTATTCCAATGGCTTCAAGTAAGAAGAATTCATTCAGGTGTACTTGTTTCACAGGACACTTAGTTTTTCCTGATTGCAATTGTTCAAAACTGAGCCTTTCTCCACTCAATGTGCTTACGCTACACATCTAATATCTGAAGATAGTTAGATTGGAGTTGGGAAAGAACTCATATTGGATGATCAGTTTGCAGAGTTGTGCTCTATCGGAAGAGGCTTCTCCCTGCAATTGGGTTGCCTGGGTTCAGGGGCTCTTGGCACCCATCAGAAAGATAATGAAACAGTTCAGTTCAAGTGTGTGAAGAAAAGAAGCACCCTTATACCAAGCTGAGATATTTAGAAGTCAGGTATGTGTCTACTCCTGCAACCTTGTGAACTTGTTTCAGAAAATTGTTCAGCCTCAATTCTCAACCTGGAGGGTTTGGAACAGGTCTCTGTCCAATTTGCAGCAATTGCAAGTGAATTCATGCCTTCAAACTTGTGATCTATCAAGCAGTTGGGGAGTGATAAGTGGACACTTTGTGCACCTGCAACTCCTTGAAGCTGGCTCCAAGTGGGGACCAGTCATCATGCACTGCTGTGCAAATGCTGTTGTCCTGTTGCTCACATTCTGCTGTTCAATTATTTGAAACTTTCTGTCACAGGATTCCAATTCATCACATAAGTTGGTCAGTGGGGTTATGTAATTCTGAGGTTCATGAAGAAGTTAGTTATTTACATTTAACAGGACAGATATGTTACACACTGGTGATGAAGGAGAACGCCACCTGTATTTTCACTTAATAGTTGCTAAGAGGTCAGGATTTGCAGAAGTTTTCATCAGTGGTTTTCAGTGCAGTAGGCCACCTCCAGATTGTGAGTTCGGTGGTTAATGAGTTGGGTCACAGGAAGCTTCATGGCGTTTAGGAGGAGACAGAGAAACTGGATAGTGTCATGTTGAGAAGAAAGTTGCAGTAAGTAATTACTTTAATTGTGATAATCTCACCTTTTGTAGAACTTGTTTTGTCTTCTCAACACATTCTGTGTTCTTACCATTGCAGTCAGCCTAATTATTGTCTCATTTCCATCACAAAGAACCAGAGATGAGCGTGTGGACCTTCACTCGGTATAGGTAAGATTCACATTCAAAGGTCTTCTTGAAAAGAAAAAGACTGACAACTACAATGTTCATCTAGAAGATCTATCCGTCCTGAACTGTGGAACCTGCCATTCCCACAGTAAGGATTTTGCGACTGTCACGGCGTCTATATGCAGAGAGAGAGAGAGAGAGAGAGAGAGAGAGAGAGAGAGAGAGAGAGAGAAGCTTTCGTATCTCCCCTTCGTCGATCCAGGCTTGTGGGTACCACGAGTAACCGGTAGAGCAGATAGGGTCTAGAAAATCTGAAATCGAGGAGGTCTGTCCCCCGATGGTTTCGGGAAGAACTCAAAAAAGCGACATCTGATGATGCTCGTAATACAAGAGGTGCTTTTCCCAATTCCATCGATCCCTAGAAGAAGCTAGAAGAAGATCAGAATCAGAAAGATGTTTAGGGTCTCAGTAGTTTTGCTTCCACAGAGCTGGCAAGTCTCTGACAAGCCTGACTTTCCGGAACAAAGCATTATCAAACATCACAGACCCACTCCGAACACGACGCATCTGAAAATCCACAGCAAAACAGAAAATGACCCCCCTGTACACCATGTGACGAAACCGAGCTGGACTACATATCAAGCTGGAAGGACCACAATAAGAGAGAAAAGCAAATGGCCATTGCTGCTATCTCCAAGAGAATCTGACAATGCAAAACAAATGCACAAGGAAGTGGACAGAGACTCGAGCAACCCAATCTTACCCTCTTTCCTGCAGGCACTAGAGTCTAGACAGGATGCGATCTAAACAACAGGACCCGCGACCCACCTAAGCTTGGTTTAAACATCTGCAGCGTGCTTACGAAGATTAAATTTTGGAGTAAAAGAGTTCACAAGAACCTCTTCGACGGAGACTCAATCACCACAACCGCGACGAGCGTCGGACTCCTAAACACTCCTCCGCTCAGCTGCCTATCATATCGTCATCTAAACCCTATATTTATTGAGCATGATACTTCTAGGGATGGACAAAGCTTATGGGTTGTTCGCCGTCTCATAAAATCCGTAATCGTTTGTGCCGTATTGCTGGTGCCAACAAATCTAAAACAGTGCAGGGGCAGAAACCATTAGAAATCAGAAAACTCTCTACACACCCCCCACACAGTTTCCCTTTGGTTTAGCTACAGAGGTTGTTTCAAGGATAGAAATTTCTGCACGCCCACACAACTCCCCATTGGTCTAAATACATAGGTTACAAGGGTACAAGGAAATTCGTGTGGTGATATTTCTTGTGATCAGAAATGAGAAGAATCTTCACACAAAACAATGAGAAATCAGATGATTGCACAGATATTACCAAACAGATGGTGAGATTTCAGTAATTATTGCATGATCTTGTGCAATTTCTGTGTTGTGCAAGAAAAGCTTGATGAACTGAATGGGGGACTTTCTTCTTCTTACAAAGCAGGCCCTTTGTAGACCTGAGAAGGTTTGGTTGCAATCCCTCCCATGTTCCAGAAAGGAGAAAGGCAACAACTTTGGATCAGCAGGGGAAGTATGCCTACTAGGAGAACATGACAACCTAGTCTTATCTTCACAATCTAGTTCTGATCTTTGTTCCGAGTTGTACCCTTGTTAAGACACACTTGCTGGCATTGCCACCAGTGCCTGCAAGAACCAAAGACCCAAGAAATGGATCAAATTTGCATCCTTGACTGAGATTGTTCTCCGTTCTTTTATATGTGCAATGTGCTGCCAGTGTGGCAGTAGTTGATGTCCCATACTTTGCAGATTCTTGAAAACACTGAGGTACTGTAGCTGATGAGGCCCAAATGCAATTGCAATTGCCCACCAGCTTTCTTGCGGTGGTGACAGAAGCAACACAACTTCTTAAATAGCACCAATTCCATACCTCTGCACCAACAATTTGGCCCATCACCAAATAAAACACTCACACTACAGACACTCCCAAATAGAAGATTATGTAGCCTTTCCCTTTGGTCTTTAAATTTGCAGCAGTAATTCCAGTCATATGATGTTTTTACATGGTCGTCTACTTCAATTTGAGATATTCTTTACAAATGTCTCAAACTCAACTATTCACTTCTTTCAGGCAGGGACCTGACTGTATGTTCACACCACCCTTTTCATTCCTGAGTAATTGAACATTTGCCTTGAGATCCCATTTGCCACCAGCAGCAAAGAGGCTTGGTTGCAGCCCATAGACTGGAGCATTCCCAGGTTCTAAATCCAGAATTTGACTGGCGGCTCGTTCTCCCATTTCCCAATTGCAATGAACTCTGCAAGCAGCAAGTAAGGCCATCCACACGGAGCCATTTGGTTCACAGGACATTGTATCGATGAAATCCTCTGCCTCTTGCAGACAGCCAGCACGACCAAGCAGATCAACCATGCAGGCACAGTGCTCCACTGTTGCAGAAACGCCATAAACTGACCCCATGGACTCAAAGTAGAGCAGGCCTTCATAAACAAGGCCTCCATGGCTACATGCTGACAAAAGGGCAATGAAAGCAACCCTATCCATTGCTACTCCTTCATTACACATCTCTTCGAAATGTATAAGAGCTTCTGTTGCTTGTCCGTGCATGGCATAGCCTCCAAGCAAAGCTGTCCAAGAGAACACATCCCGTGTGGGCATCTCGTTGAACACTCTCTGTGCATCCTCTAAGCTTCCACATTTGGCATACATGTCAATGAGACTACTGCCCACAAAGACACTCAACTCACAGCCACATTCAATGATCTCTTCATGAATACACCTGCCCTCTTCAAGTGCAACAACACTTGCACAAGCATTCAGGAGTCCCACAAAGGTGACAGGGCATGGTTTCACCCCTGCCTGCTGCATTTCTTGGTACAATTCTAATGCCTTCTGTCCTTGCCCACATTTCACATACCCCAGAATCATGGTGTTCCAAGCAACCACGTCCTGGATGGGCATCATGTTGAACACTCTCAAAGCATCCTCTGGGCTCCCACATTTGGTGTACATATCAATGAGGGCATTACTCACAGAAACATCAGCATTGCAACTGCTTTGAACAATCTGCTCATGAATACTCCTGCCTTCTTCAAGTGCTGTAACACTGGCACATGCATTCAGGGCCCCTATGAAGGTGACAGTACCTGGTTCCACTCCTACCCTTTGCATCTGTTTGTACAATTCTAATGCCTTGTGTCCTTGCCCACATTTCACATGTCCGAGAATCATGGCACTCCAAGCAAACATGTCAGGGGTGGCCATCATGTTGAACACTTTCCATGCATCATCTAGGCTTCTGCATTTTGCATACATGTCAATGAGAGCATTGCCAACAAAGACATTTGACTCATAGCCATTTTGAATGATCTGTTCATGAACACGCCTGCCATCTTCAAGTGCCAAAATGCTGGCACATGCATTCAGTACTCCCACAAAGGTGACAGGGTCTGGCTGCACCCCTTCTTCACCTTGCATTTTTTGATAGAGTTCCAGTGCCTCCTGTCCTTGCCCACATTTCACATGCCCCAGAATCATTGCATTCCAGGAGACCACATTGTGTCTGGGCATTCTGTTGAACACTTTCTGAGCATCCTCCAGGCTCCCGCATTTTGCATACATGTCAACAAGGCTACTGACAACAAACACATTAGACTCACAGTTGCTCTGTATGATCTGTTCATGAGCAAGCCTACCTTCTTCAAGTGCCATGACACTGGCACATGCATTCAAGACCCCCACAAAGGTGACAGAGTCAGGTTGCACCCCTTTACTTTGCATTCGTTTATATAGTTCCAATGCTTGCTGTGCTTGCTGACTCTTCACATGCCCCAGAATCATTGCATTCCAGGAGACTACATTGTGTCTTGGCATCCTGTTGAACACTCTCTGTGCCTCCTCCAGGCTCCTACATTTTGCATACATATCAACAAGGCTACAGCCCACAAACAAATTGGACTCGCAGCCACTCTGAATGATCTGTTCATGCACACACCTGCCCTCTTTAAGTGCCATGATACCAGCACACGCATTCAGAACTCCCACAAAGGTGAAGGCATCAGGCTGCATGCCTTCTCGTTGCATTTGTTGATATAGTTTCAGAGCTTGCTGGTCTTGTCCACATTTCACATACGCCATAATCATGGCATTCCAAGAGACCAGATTCCGTGCAGGAATCCCATCAAAGACTCTCTGTGCATCTGCAATGCTCCCACATTTTGCATACATGTTGATGAGGCTACATCCCACATAGACATTCGATTCACAGCCAGTGTGAATGATCTGTTCATGCACACGCCTGCCTTCATCAATTGCTAATAGATCTGTACATGCATTCAGAACTCCCACAAAACTGACAGAATTTGGTGTTACCCCTTCTTCTTCTTCCATTTGGTGATACAATTCCAATGCCTTTTGTGCTTGTCCGTGTTTGACATGACCAGAGATCATGGCTGTCCAAGAGACCACATCATGGCTGGACATTCTGTTGAACACTTTGCAAGCATCTTCTAAGCTCCCACACTTGGTGTACATGTCCACGAGGCTGGTGCTCACAAAGATATCAGACTCACAACCCTTTTGCAGAATTTGTGTATGGATGCGTTTGCCTTCTTGCAGTAATCCCAATTTTGCACATGCTTTGAGCACTGTAACAAAAGTGAAGGTACTTGGAGTCATGCATTCTCTTTCCATTTGCTGGAAAAGCTCAATGGCTTGCTCACATTTTCCAGATTTCACATACCTTCCAAGTTTGGCATTCCATGCATCCATGCTCAATTGTACACTCCCTGGAGCCAGGGCAGCAAGCTTCACTCGCACCCAACGAGGATTTTGTTTGCAGTTCAGCCAAAGTGGGTGCAGTGTTTTCTTGTGTTGGAAATCAGGAAATCTCGCATTCTTCTTCACCACTCTTGCTGGTCTGTTGTCCCACCACTGTGAAGGATCTGAGAAGAACTCTCGCCAATGTTTCTCTACAACCAATTTCTGTTGAGAATAATGGTCGAGGTGGTCTCTTTTGGTGATGCCTGCCTCTGTTTCTTCCAGCCATTGCGCCGCGGGAAGACTATCAACCGATTGCAGAAATTGTTGTTCTTGTTGAGAGCATTGAACAGCTGTGGTTGTTCGGCTTCTCCTGAGCACCACCACTCTGCTTCTTCTTCTTCCTCTTATGGTGGTGGTGGTCCTCTTATGCAGCAGCCCAAGACAACAAGGGCTGTTGCCTGCTGCACTGAATACTTGCAGACCCGGGACTGATGAAGAAGAAGAACACATGCTTTCCCAACAACAGACATCGTCAGCAACACACAGGAGCCCAAAAGAAGGAAGGAGAGATAGAATACTGGAGCAACACTCACAAATCTTCCTCGGAAAAGTATGAAGGTTTTGTAGATCTATACCAGACACGTGCACTTAGCCTCATCCACAATGCCTGCGGCATGCGATTCGTAGTTTTGGCGCAGATTCTTCGCGTCGTTCATCAGTTCATGTTCGGTATTCTTGAAGATCTATCTACTATCTACCATATGGCTTGCTTTTCAGACAATCTTTCTGATCCTTTGGGTTTCTGAAGTCGAAGATCCGAGGTTTGGGTTTCTCAGGTCGACGATCCAAGGTTTAGGTTCTGTGTTGTGTTTTCTGATACGGGGATGGTGGGGGCCGGTGGAAGACGAAAGATATTGGAGCAGTGCTATGGCTTGCTCAGCCATCTGTTTTCGTGAAACCGTTTCCGTGCTTCAATCTCCGAATTGTTGCTACATACCCAAGATCTGCTCATCTCCCAATCTGGAATCATCAACCAGGAGCTTCAGGAAGTGGGTACGCTCATCTTCTCTGGCGCAAGCAGTTTCTAGCAATTGGTGGTTGTAAGTCTTTCCGGTGGGCTTTTTTTTTCCATTGTCGAGGTTTTTGGGATCGTCGTAAGGAGTCTTTCGCTTTTGAAATAAATTCAGCAACATCTTCTTCAGCATTGAGCTTCAGTAAGCTTTGTTGCTTCGATGGGATGGGAATGGGATTCTTGGGATTCTGGTCTGTGGAGGAAGAATCAGGGTTTTCTTCTTCCTTCCTGGGTATTCTATGGCAAGCAAGTCTGTGGTATATATGTTGATCAGCAGACGCTTGCTTTTCCCGCAGTTTTGAGTTTGTCTCCTGTTGCTTATGGAATTCAGAAGTATTCTCATACCTGTTTCTGCAAGATTTTGGGGATTTCAAATGGTTGAGAGAGCTCCCTCACTGCTCGAATGTGTGGCTTTCTGATAAGAAGTCTGGCTTTTGGAGTTTCTGAATTTCAAAGGAGAGCTTTAAAGACACTGTTTTCTTGGAGGGTATACTATTGAATCTTTCAAGGAAATTCAATCATCTGTTGCTTGTGTGATTTCTCTTTGCTGAAGTCTTGTTTGATTCTGTTGTTGATCAGCCAGGAATCGATGTATCTGATTCCTGGCAGATCAGATTTGTTTTGCAGTGACATTTCTTGCCTAGGGACTGGGTTTGAAGGTTCTCCCCTGTTCCCTCCAGTTGTTGCATTGAGTGCCAAGTTTTGCCTTGGACATCTCCTCTGCTTCATATAGTGTTGTTTTTCTGATCTCAATCTTCCATTGCAACTGCAGATGATCCCTGCCAACAGCAACACAAACAAGTTAAAGACAGTGTGCTTCAAATTGTTTATGACAGTTTGCAGCATGGAAGGGAAGAGCAGCGACACAACAGTTGGAAGCTTAGATCTGCCACAGTCAGACAGGTTTGTTTACTATAGTACATTTTGCACACTGCATGTTGCTGATTTGCAACTTCTAGAAGAAGAGTCTTTTGTGGAATAAAATATGCAGAAGTGTGGGATTTTGGTTTCAGTTATATCAATTTCAATGCTTGTTTCATAGTGTGTAGTTGTGTTTTAAGGATTTCAGAGTAAATGGATCACTTTGTGGAAGGAATCTCTAACTCTTGATGTTTGAAGAAGCAGGCGATTTTCAGGACGAGTACTTGGACCACCGCCACCAGACTCAGATTGGTGGGACAGAAAACTTTTCTCTGGACCTGTAGTTGTTCGAGACAGTTGCACATTTGATAAAACACAAAGTTTCAGATACCGTATGTACTATTATGGGCGGGATTCAGATCTCTGGGCCAGAGGAGTGACACCATTCAACCCTTATCTACCCACAGGCAGAGTTGGCATGGCAGTGAGCCAAGACGGGTTGTCTTTCACTCGATATAAAGGCCACCTCAGTGGAGGTGCCATGATGGATCCATCACCAGATTCTGAAGCTTTTGATGCTGTTCATTTGGGAGTCAGCGATGTAGTGTTTGATGCTGATGGAGGTGATTGGCATATGTATTATTTTGGAGGCAGCTTTGATGAACTACCTATCCCAGGAGGCCCGACAGACAAAAAATTCAGGTGTGGTTGTTTATTGATCAACTCCTGCGATCACTCAAGAAAGAGATGCTTTTCAGGATTCCACATATGCATGTATTGCCAAGGTTCAACAAGTAGATGTGTCATAGCTGAAGAATCAATGTGGCAGATTTTTGAAGTCTAAGAATCATTACCAGCTGATACTTGAAACCCCTTGTGTCATTCATGTCCATGTCAAGGCATTCATCTATTTTCTGGCAAAAGTTGTGTGTCTCAGGCAAAAGTTTGTGTTGATGCTCTGTGACTTGGCTTGATGATGCAGGGGTGTGAGGTTGCAGCCAGGATTAGCTATGTCTAAGGATGGGCTCTCATTTGAAGACCGAAAAGGTCCAATTCTAGAACTTGGGGATGCAGACTCTTGGGACAAGAATGGTGTTTCTTGGCCACGAGTAATCCCACCCAAAGGTACATATGATCTTAGATTTTCAGAGTCCTAAAACCGTTTCGCACTAAGTGTTTGGATCTTCATCATTAACCTAGGATAATAGTAGTGAAAACATGGAACACATCACAGGCATGAAAAGTCTGAGATTTCCTTGGGTGCTGATGGGTTTGGAGGAACTTTGAAATTAGGAGCCCTTACACCTGCTTGTGCACCATCCTGGAGCTTTCTGTCTTCATAAGTGTGAGTTGATTTTAAGGTTTTTCTCCTCGACTTAAGCAAATTTTACTTCAAGGGCCTGAAGTTCTGAATTTGTTGATCCTTGATAGACCTAGATGGAGAGAACTTTTACAGAGGTTGCAAGTATGAATGCTATATCTTGACACTTTATTTGTTGTACAAACAGTGGGATTGTAGTTAGCCTTTAATGCAGATGTGGAATTGTTGTTATCCTCCTTGAAGATGTTCTAAGAGTACAAAGAATTCTGACAGAGTGGAAGAGGAAGATGTACTGCATTAGAACGACAGCATGATATTCTTATCTTGTGTTCTAATTTCAAACCCTGAACATCCACAATGTGAAATTTTGAAGAAGCATAAAAGATCTTTTGAATCTTGTGGTTTTCACATTGATGTCAATGGTTTGAGGGCCTTCATTTTATGTTTGAATATTCCAACCAAGATTTATGAATGCTGCTTGGAATACTTCATTGACAAGTGTCCATTGTGGCTGGGCTCATTCTAAAAGACTCTTCTTCCAGTTATAGATGACCTTTGGAAAGTTCCCTTGAAGCAGGCAGATTTTCCTGTGCAAGGGAGGCAGTTTTCTTAGAGATTTGTATGAATTGGGCAAGATGTTAGACATCATTGTCAGAAAATTGCAAAAATAACATGACCATGTACTGTATGTAATCAGGAGGTGAAGATAGGAAATGGTTTATGACATATCACACCCGAGAGACAGAAGGACCAACAGGATTTGGGTGTTATACACCTGGTATAGCCACATCAACAGATGGAGAGAACTGGGTGAAGGGTGGTAAAGTTCTGTCATTGGGTGCCCCAGGCTCATGGGATGAGGGAGGTGCTTCTGTCCGCCATGTGCTTAAAATTGGTGACCAATTTGTGATGTTCTATGAAGGCTCAGATTTCAAGTTCCAGTATGCAATTGGATTAGCTGTCTCTGATGATGGAATCATCTGGGAGAGAGATCAGAACTGTGGACCTGAACCTGGAGGACCAATTTTAAGGGCCCGGACAGGAGAGGATTTTTGGGATAATGTGCTGGTGGGAACTCCTTATGTTTTGGCAATGGAAGATGGAAGCTTCAGGATGTACTATTTGGGTGTTGGAAAATTTGAGGGTGACAAAACCTCTCAGCGAGGGATTGGACTTGCAATTAGTGATGGTGAAAATTATCGATCATGGAGGAGGTTCAATGAGTGAGAACTGGACATTTCTGGTACATTCTAAAACATGTAATGTGTTAGAGAAGATACTGGGTGGTGGGGTGCTTCAACCAACCCCAACCCCTGCTACCGATTTTCCTGTATCCATTTTTCAGTTCTTTTCTCAGACATTCAGTTTAGCAATTCTTCTTGGCAATCTTCCTTCAAACAGAATGACACAATGGTGTTATGGTTTTGGTTCATGCATGTCGGCGTATGGCTAGGATTTGATTTGTAGGCAATGTTTGGATTTAGTATCTGCAAATACTAATTGAGAGTTGAACCTAAGTTGGTTATCTGGAATAGAAGCGTATAAATGAGGTGGTGTTTAGTCTAACAGCAGATTGGAAAAGAAAATCTAACAACTTCTGGTTGTTTAATTCTACTCAAAAGGGAAGCAGTCTTAGCAGTGCAAAAACCATGCTGTGATGGTCCAAGCAATGCTTCAAAACCATCGTCAGCAATAGAAGAGGCCATACAGCTGAAGTAACTGCAGAAAGACTTTGGCATTTCATTGAATTCTGGAGTCAGCTGAACCAACTTAAACTGAAATTCAAACAACCTGCTACAAAAGAAATCCCAAAACTTGGTTTGTCACTAATCTGTAAATACCTGAGAGGGTTGCCTGGCACAGCCAAGGTGAACACTCATCTCATGGTGCATTCCGGGCCTTCTTAGGTGCAGCAAAGCTCTTTCCATCAGCTACTCTGTAGATTCTCCAACAAAGGTCAAACAAATGTATCACATCTGGACACAGATCTCCCTTGCATATGCAAAGAACTACAACACTACATATTCAGTAGAGCATCCAACAAAGATCAAGGCCAACTCCCAAAGGTATCTTAGTCTTCCCTAGTCTTCCCATCACTCAGAACCTCAGACATAAAGCCTGGTTCTTTTGTGTTATTTCTATCCCACCCATACATCGGGGAGTGTCAGAACCAGATGTGTTCCAAATCTAAGATTTTGGATCTTGACAACAAGCATTAGATTTGAAATCTCATGAAACATTTCTGCATAAGGAGGAGAAAGAGTGTTAATGGTAAAGCATCTGAGCATTATATTATACAACCCCAAAGTTGGGGGATTGACAAAAACATTTGCAATTGGAGGATCTTGAAGATACAAGCAAGGCAGAGTAGTTTGTGCCCTGCAATCCTCCTTTAATGACTTATGCATATTCATATGTGCATCGGAGGAGAATGATACATTCAATCATTCACAGTGATCTCTCTTGGCTGAAGAAAAACATGACCAGATTGTCAGTTATCATGAATCATGGTGCAAAGAGGATTGAAAACGTTCTGCAAAGATAGCTTCATCAGAGATGGTGAAGGTAGAAGATAAGCCTCTGAGTGGAGCAAGCTTGAAAAGAAGACTAGGTGTTAGATCCAGAGTCCTGAAGAGGAGATGGTGAAGAGGATCCTTCTTCCATAACTCTTCAGGAGAAGTATAAGCTTTGATGCAAAATTTTGCTTCAAGATGCAAGAAGAGAATTGGGAGATTTGAAGGGAGGTGAGGGTGAAAATGTCAGGGGATGGGATAACTATGGCCAAGAAGCACCCTGTTAGACGTTCGAGAGTCCGGTGGCGGTGGCGGCATTGGTAGAAGTAGCACGGCTGCAACTCCTCCACAAAGTGCAGCTCCAGCTCCAAAAAAGAAAGCAGGCATGTTGCCGCCTCCGAAAATCTCGTCCAAGGGTCCGGCTCCCAAGGAAACAATCATTTGCGGAACAACAATCGAAAGATTCAACACTCCCATGGAAAAACCTTGGCCACCTCCAACTTTCTCTGTAAAAGTTGCAGTCAGAGCGTACGGCACAGATAACGTCACCGCAAGAGGAGCTCCGAGGAGTGAGAAGACCAGCAGCGCCGCCAATGTTATAAAA
>Ga0209611_10001010_pt1 | contig 46249 bp, 36 predicted proteins | sample S1TSphgellanicum_3_FD_187693 | JGI IMG/M metagenome (GOLD analysis project Ga0209611, IMG submission 187693) | Host-associated microbial communities from peat moss isolated from Minnesota, USA - S1T2_Fc - Sphagnum magellanicum MG (SPAdes) (version 2) | ecosystem: Host-associated > Plants > Peat...
AAATTTTGTATTTATGTTGATGTTGTACCAATCAATAAACATTCAATGTTAGTTATTTTGAAATTTTGTGAATTTATTTCAACCTCAAGACTACAAATGTGTGAAGATTCTAGATTTTAAAGACTTGTGTACTATACATCACTTTTGTAAATTAACAAGGCAAGAAAATACTTGAAAGGATTATAGATGCAAAAACATATTTTATTCAAGAATGAAATATTGATCCAACTATATTTTGACTAAACTTTAATCTTATACACCAATTCGACTTTTCTTACATAACAATAAACAGGAATAGTGCTACCCATAATCTTTCCAATCGCCACTCAGAGATATGACTTTAGACCTAGCTCTAACATGAATCAAATATGGGCACTTAAATCATACTTCGGAGGTATCATTCATACATGAGCACTAGTTTCTGCGATCCCGGAGATTCAGGGGTAACCACAATTTTTTTTTGTCGTTGAATTTTGCTTTTGGAATCTCAACTTCGGCTACCCCAGGTTCTGCTTTCTCCAATTCCACAAAATATCTGCGATGATGAGCTGTAGGGTCCACTTTCCACTTCTTATGTCCTCCTGACTTCACCTCTCCAACCTTTGATGAAGCAACTCCGTTCCGTATTGTGACCTCCTCCCTTAGCACAATTGTTGTGGCAGCTTTGTTGTGGATCGATTTCTCCACCATTTTGGCTGATCTGGGTACAGGGTCTGTCAACAGTTTGTCACCGGTTTTGGACGTCCTCACGTATACAATCTGCTTGTCGCTGCAGTCATCTGAGTTTATCTCCACCTTTTGCTGTCAATTCACACTTTGCTGCTCACTCACAGGGCCAATCGTGTAGACTTTGTATGTTGCATTTGGGCCAACTGAAACCTCGTGAGATTTCGTTGGCTCAACATATGGCAAGTGTGTGAAATTTATGACACCTTTCGTACCTTCTTGCACCTGCACGTTGGCGGAAGTAAAATTGACAATTTCTGTTCGAACCATCTTGCACTGCTTTGGATTTTTGCACAGCTTCCATCTGAGTCACAAGCAGCAACGTTCTTCAGATGTGTTAGTTCAGGAAGTCTCATTTCATGCAAGCTCGAAATCAAAGTTCTCGAAAACTGTAAGCTCTATGGCCCTGTCAACAGAAGTCAAGAAACAGAAGGGGAGGAAAAAAGGGGGGGAACTAATAGACGTTTCGACTTGGCCGAGTGGGGCTGATCAGATGTCACCGCTGGGATTGCAAGATCTTGACAACATTCGATCCCATTGAGAAAAAAACAACAACATCGCATCCCCCCCCCAAAAAAAAACCGAGCACTGTAAAACCCCTTATCTGCAGTACCTGACAAATCTCGTTTCTGATGCTGCGGACTTCCTTCTGTTCTTTGTCGACTCACTTCCCAGACAAGTATCCTCTCCTCTGCCGGACGACCTTCCAACGCTACTTTGCACAAATGGGGTTGGTAACAGAACCCTTTAAAAGAACAAGAGAGTCCCAAACTACCTCTCCTGCCTCTGTATCGGAAATCACGCGGTTGCTACTGCCGATGTCGAGGTAGAGCCAGGTCTTGAGACGACGTGTGTGTGCTTGGGGGAGATTTAATCTTTATATTGCTGTTGTTAGTGAAAGAGCTTGAGCCTGGCCCTAATTTATCCAGACAAGAATGTTGATCTAAGAATCCTCTGTTCGCATCTTTGAACACGAAATTAAAAACACGTTATTGGCGAAGCGGAGGAGTCAGTCGATTACCGCGCTTTTCATGCAATGCTTGTAACGAAGAAGAAGAAGAAGAAGAAGGTTCCCAGAGAATCTCTTGTGACATCCACCCACTAAATGAAATGGGCCCTTCCAGATGCCAAACTGTCGCAACTTACCGACGAAATTGCAAAATGGGGGCAAACAGACCCCATTTGGCCTGCCATTTTGTCGCCATTTACCGACGAGATTGCAAAATGGGGGCAGAAAGACCCCATTTTGGCCTGCCATTTTGTCGCCATTTACCGATGAAATTGCAAATAGGGTAGGAGGACCGGTGGGGACGCTCGTCGACAGGTGCTAGCTCCTTCTTCCTGCCTGCAGGGTTCTTGTTTTTTCTTCTCAAATTACTCAAGTAGGTCCACTAAATGGACCTGCGGCCCACCCAACATAATGGGCAGGGGCCTGGCCATTCCGTACTCCGTAAGCGCCTTCTTGGTTGCATGCTAAATATTGGATACTCAATTGCAAATCTGACAAAACTTTTTTATTTCTTTATTGGTAATTGTTTCTTGGCTTGAGTTGAATTCCTCCTCAGATTGTCCAACCTTGCTGCACTCCAAGAAGTTTCCTAAGGTATCTTGGATGGCACCTTGCATAAGTGTTTCTAAGTAGATGTAAGAGGCCTTTTATACCAGAGAATGGGTCATGAACGGCAGATTCTCTGACACATAACAACTCACTGGGCGAGCTCCGGGAGCGCACCTGGCAGAATCCACCATCTGCAGCCTGTTCTTTCACATTAAGAGCGAGGGACTCCAATTGACGTCCAAGAGAATGTGAGGAACAAATACAGAATCAGCACTGGGCAGCCCTGCGACATAATACTAAGGCAAAGCATAAGACAATGTTTGGTGGTCCTGCACTGAAATATTTATACCCAAATAGGTATAATTCCATACGTTTGTTACGAATACTCTTGCCTATCTCCACTCCTTTACCATAGAAATTGAGGAAAAATATGTCAAAGTAATGAGGATTCTACCCATGAGCTGTTTTTTCTTTTTCTTTTTTGCCCATTTTGTGATGTAGCCAAATTGATGATTATCCACAAGAAGATTTAGACAAATTTGCCTATAGAGCAGATACGAAACTTAGAAGAATCCTTTTATAATTTTGCTACATGAGGCACAAAAAATGAAACAAATTTTGTGACTTGTGACTACCTTTCTATGGACAAATTCCTTTCGCTTGCATGTGAAACCCAACATACCCCCACTAAATAACATACCTGAAAATATCATTTTTCCACAAATGGACCTAGAATATGCACCAACAATGATTAAATATCTTCATTATTTTCAGCAACAAACTATGTCTATTCTATGGCACAAACAAGCATTGGCTCATACCCATCTTGGTACAAGGACCTTAGATGTTATTTCAAGCCTTCTAGGACCAATTTCTACATCACATTTCCCTATTTCACATGACAACTTACCCTTATATGCTCTAAATGGAGGACAGACAGCTTTCAACCTAGGATCTACATATATTCCTACTCCATTTGATGAATGCTTTTTTTGTTAATATTGGAGAAGGGTTTATCAGATCCGGAAGGGTATGCTGATAGATTCTTCTCCTACATACAGTGTTGTCATGACAATGACACTGCAAAGGAACAATGCTATAGTCATAGGGATGGTGAGGAGGGATGGCTGATGAGGAACTTCAGCTCTGACAAGATGGAAAGTATCTTTCAAATTGTGTAAGTTATTTTTTTACAACATCATTAGATGTCTGCGTTTATGATTTCTTCTGCTAGATGAAGGATAAAAATATACAAAGGAAAAAATAAAGCAAATGCTTTATGAAAATAAAATTGGTTGAGGTTGTAAAGACCTGCTCTGATTTTTCTTGTGTAATCAGAGGGCACCTTACCCAATGTAATTTTTCCTCTGTTGTGAGGGGGCAATTTCAAAAAATCAAAATGGCTGCTGTGGTAGGTGTTCTGTGTTTTTGAAACATGCTGCATTTTTTCATTTCCTCTAGTGCTACCCATCAGATAATACCACAGGGAAAACAAATTGGAGCAAGCCTTTACACTTGATAAGCCCAAGGTTGGCAAAGCCCATATCCTCAAGCTTTACCCTACCACATAATGCGATATTGAGACCACACATTTAATTGTAATATTTAGTTATCTTATGGTCACTGGTCTTGCAAATGAATGAAAACTTCGATTTCAAAGACAATTATTAGTAGTTGTTATTGTCAAAACAGCCTTGAAATTTTGGAAATGTAGCATCTGGCTCAATACAACACAGGTTGAATACCACAGGCTCTGCGAGCAAATTAAATTATTATTTTTTATTATTATACTCAAACTGTGATGAATGTTTCACACCAATATTTTTTTGTTATATTGTGGTGCACTCATTAGAATGCCTTCACCCCCCAAAGGTCTAGGGTTCAATTCCTTTTGCAAATTCTCTATTTTATTTTGTTTGTTCATGAACAATTGAACAAAAGGATGTAGTCCTCAGACAACTCCCTCAAGCAAGTTGCCTTAGAGAAACAGGAACTGGCAACTTCGTTGAGGATCAGGGGACTTAACCAAGTTTCCCTCACTTCCAGAGGGAAAACGGCACTTAACCAAGTTTCTCCAGGCAATTTCCTATGCCGAAACCATAATGGTTCAAAAGAAGTTAGGTCTATTTGCTCCAAAAAATCATGTTTCCCTAGGGAATTTGGGTTGCCTTGGAGAACCATGTTTTGGACCCGTTTTCCTTGAGAAAACATATTGCTCTTGAGAATCTGGGGCCATTTGCCCCAAGGAACCATGAATTTGGGCTGATTGACCCCAAGCAATCCTAAGAGACTTGATCTCATGTGTCCCAGGGAATCGTGTTTTCCTACAAAACAAATACACAACCATTCAATGAAAATGATTCTCCTTTGTTCTTGAAGAAATACATTCATGACAAAGGTCTCCATTGTAAAAAGATTTGAACCCAAGACTCCCACTCAAAGTGAAAGTGATCAACCACTCTGGCACACCACTTATAATTCATGAAGTGGGGTGCTAAACACGAGTTAACAAGCTCTGTCCTGCGCTGGTTTCACTTGTCTTTTTGCACACCTTTTTGGCCTTGCACAGTTCTGCAAGAAACCATGCATCCCCGTTTCCAATGTTCTTCAGTTCTTCAAAAAAAAGTGAAGAACATTCTGTGCATTTTCTTGGTTGCCAATGTTCTGTGTGAACGTCTTGCATCTGGGCGCAGGAAAGTGTTTAGCATCCTTCATTTATGAAAATATAAAGTCCCAATTTGGATCCATACTTAAACACAATCAATGATAATTGAGGACTAAGACAAAATAAACGTTAGATATTATTGGGCATCCCTACAAGCATGTGTACTTTTTGAGTTGAAAATTCAATTACATTTAATTGGTTAGGCATGTCTAGTGTTTGCCTATGCATATTTTAGAAGAACAGAATTTTCAACAAGGTATGAAAACGTGCTTTTATCAACAATGTGCTTTTTGAAAGTGTCCAAGTTCTCTAATCATGCATTTATTCTCTACAGACTAGGTCATGGTGCTCATTTCAAGGAGTAGGGAAGTGACTACTGCTTAGAGAATAACTAATAGCCTTCTTCCCTTGGTGGTGGATTAGAATCCCATGCGGAGCTGCAGAACATGTGATTTGTTTTTTAAAAATTCCTGCACAGAACCATCAGAACATGAATCCTTCCCAGTTTTTTCCCTGACTAGTGCTTAGAGAATAAACACTAGCCTTCTTCCCTTCTGGTGAATTTGAATCTCATGTGGAACTGCATGTGAATTTTTGTTTTCTGCACAGGACATCAGAACATGAATCCGTGCCGGTTTTTTGTGCAAAACAACCGTGCAGAGCACAAAACAACAAGGCAAATTGTTTGATGGGAAAGTAGAAGGAGCTGCACCTATTGGGCAATGTCATGTGTAACTCAAATTCAGAGAAAGTTTGGTGGGTAGAACCCTTCTTTTTTCTTGGGAGGTAGGCCAAATGATTGCCATTCCCAAGAGGTAAGAAGACCCAGACCACTTTCCGTGCAGTGGCCCCCAGTAGTCACTTATTTGAAGTTTCATGGGTCCATAGTCCCATACCATAGGGATGGAACTTTTGACACATCTACTGCCTCTAGCCTCTAGCCTCTCACATGGTACCACTTGACTTTTACGAACCAGAAGATTCTGGCCATTTCCTTACTGTTTGAATTTGTGAAAAGGTAGGTTGTTGTTAGGAAGGGCAAGTAGTCCAGGCCAAAAATAGTGGCAGCCAATTTTAGGAATAGAATTTGTCAATGTTCTAGTGTCTGGGCAGACTCTCCTTTTGCAAAGAAAAGGCTTTAAAAGACTCTGAAATTAGTTTTTGGTTTCCAATTGTTGGATTGGGGTTGGATTGGAGGGCTAAGAGGGCTGGTGTGGACATCTTACCTTGTCAATTATTTGGGACTCTGCTTTTTAGGGTAGAGACATTGTAATGCACCCAAAAACCGGCCAAAGTTTGGTATCCCCACATTCTAGGATCATGTAGAGTTCGCTACAGGTTCCCTTTCAGCCACTGGGAAGGCTCAAGGTGCCTTGCTTTTTTCTGTTTAAGGTTTTGGGGGGCAGGGTTGAGGGATTCTTTTCTTTTAAATTCCCTGGTTCCCAATGTGTTCCCACTATGTTACATTAATGTTCTTAATGAGTTCCTATCAGGTTCCCAATATGTTCCCCAACATGTTCTCCATAGACCCTCATTTTTATGCCAATTGCTTAGGCAAATGTTGTCCACCTTTCACCTATATAGGTGGTCCGAAGGGGAGGAACTATATACATCACAACAGAACATTCTATTTTGAGGAGTCTCCATAGTTTCATTTTTTTGGAGCAATGGGCCAATCAAATTGGCTCGTTGGAAGAATATAACAAAATGAACTTGGGAGGCACATCATCTAATTAATAGGAGAGGTGTTAATATAGACAAGAGTGACACGCTGGGGGAAATGAAATAATGAAGGCTTCCTGGGCCTCGCATGTACACGAGAAATTTGTGGATGTGTTGAAAAAGCAGGCGTTGGTGGGCGCAGCATGCAAGTCACTTTCATCTACCTAACGAAGTTACTGGGAATCAACTGCGACCAAGCCCATTACTGACGCAGTCCATATTAGAAAATTAGCGAGTTAGTGACCCACTCAAAAAGTTAATGACCTGTGTTTGAACAGGAGGCTTCCGGCAGAGACTGCAAGAAATTCTGGACGCTAGTGAGGCCACGTCACTTCTGCCAATTTGAGATCTTGAGACCTCATTTGTTCTTCTATCTCTCTCTCCTTAGCTCTCTTGAGGAGTCTGTTTCTCTATTCCTCCCGGTTTCTTGCTTTCTCGTGCTTAGTCTCTCTCTTGCGCTCAACTTGCAATCTCTTCTTTGTTTGAAGTGCCAAAAGTTTACTGTTCATAAATTTTATTTTGACTAGTGGGAACTAATTCGAGGATTAATCCATTTGGGAAATAAAATTAATATGGCATTAATTCTTTTTGAGAAATAAGATTACTTGGAGGGTTAATCCTTTTGGGGAATCAGAGGAATTTGGGGGGTTGACCTTTTTGGGAAATAAGGCTATTTTGGGGGGTTTGTTCTTTTGGGATTTATTTAACATGGAGTAAATATATGATTAGCTAATAATACGATTAATTTCAATTTAACAAAAAAAGGGACTATTTTTGAGGATTGATTCCTTTCGGGAAATAAGAGTAATTTGGGTCAACCAAATGCAATTATTTATGGGCTCAATTGATTTAGAAGTCACTATGTGTATATAAAGCCCTATGGTGGGGGCCTTCCCAAAATAAGGGGCCTGAGACAAGGCGATAGCAAAATCCAGCCCAATATTTTTGGGAATGTTCCCACCCATGGGCTTTACCTATCGTAAATCACAAGGCAAAATGATTGTGAACCAAATCTATGTTGATCGCAAGGTGTATGAATGGGAGGGTTCTTACACCTATAAGTAGGCATAATTTCCTTCTCATCTTTGAGGAGGAGGCACAATGTCCTTCACAATTTCTAGAAGGGAAATTCATAGACATAAAGTGCCCTCCACATACACTACAAATTTTCTCAGAGTGCTTTATGTACCTCCAATTATCACCCTTAGCATTTTAACAAAAGTCTTATTTCCAAAAAAATTATGTTAATGTTTCCAAAAACTTTGTGATGTGTGATCATTTCAAGAGAGGAAACAAAAACTTTGGGTGCACCCCAACTAATTAACATGAAAGGTGGTTGCATTGATATTACAAATTATTGGGCACCAATGGTAAGGATCAAAGAAAAATGGGGCATTGGGCTAGAGAGAAAGGGACCCCTAAATGTTACCCAAATAAAACCACAATCACAACTGAAATCATTTGATTGTGATAAATGTAAAAATGAATTCTTCAATAACATGTACATTAATGGAAAATGCATAATGTAATTCACATTTAGATTGTTCTTTTCTCCAAATTGAAGGGCTTACAAAATTCAATTGTCATGAACCATATTATCATAACTTTTGACAATGAAATTAAGATCAATGTGAACGGCTTTGTTTAACCATGTATTTCCTAACCTTGTGCTATACTTAGAATGTGGACTCCTAAAAGGAGAGGGGTTTATATTATGAAAATTACATATGCATAATTGACATCAAGTTTTAACTACCCACCAAATCATACAATTAATGTTGACCCCTTCTCAATATTTATTCCACGTCTTTTGGTGGCATTTCAGTTAAAATTTTCATGCATTCAATTGCATGTTAAACAATCTTGAATTGTGTTATACATTCCCTTGTTAATTGTGATTGTGTCTGTCTATTTTTATTCAAGATTTTTTTCAATGGTAAGAATTTCTCTCCAAAAAAGTAATATATTGTCTTAACTTATTATTCTAAAAAACTTGTCCAATTCTTAGTTTTTGTCCTTTCTTCCTCATTAGAAGCTTGCCTATAACTGTTAGAAGGCTAATTACAATATAACTTTCCTAACTCACAAATTCACTTTTGTTGATGACTTCTTGAGTAGCTAATATACATAATAATCATGTTATCACAACAATGAAAAATTACAACCCTAGAGATGACCCAAGGATAGCAAAGAAGGAAAGACATCCCCATTTCATTTTATTTCACATGGGCACAATGAATGTGATCCCTCTTCCAACACATCGTCTCATCTTGTCTAATAATCAAATTAGAGTTATGTATGTTTTCTAAACCCAATCATAGGCTTTGGATAATATGATTTTATTATGGTAATAAACAAAGCCATGTTATCTGAAGCCTATGAATATTCCTTATGCATGTAACCCTAGGTCAAGGCATATGCTTCCATTAGCTTTTGAAGTTTTATTCCAAGCTTAAGTGGTTTTTCCAAACTTGCAAGTTAAAGTGTCCATAATTTGGAAGGAACATAAGAAAAGAGATAAAAGGTTCTTTGGTGGGTTTTCCCTACATTTATGAGTTTCATTTTCTATTGTAGTAAAACGTAGTAAATGGTTTAGTTTGGGGAATTCTTTTTTTAAGAAGTTCAAACCTTCAAGATTTGGAATTTTTGTGAGAAGTATTTCAACTTCACTTCACTTTGAAAACATGAAAGCATGATAACATAGTTGCTTAACATGATTGGTACTCATGGTCACCTTGTAAGTGGTTGTGTGTTTCATTTGCCCACTAACCCATGGTTTTTCTCACCACCCGTACAATAGGTAATCAATTAAACTAATTGTTAAAGGAAATGTGATTCTTGTACAAATCCGGATCAGTCAAACCCTTGTGGGAATGCCCCCATTACCTAAGATAATAATAAGAACAATGTCAAGGTTTGAAACATTTGAACATCACTTAACTACTCATTAATCAATTGAAACGTTTACATGTTACATATAATTATGATTTATATCATTTCCTTGTTATCTAGATTTATCCAAAGTCTATGGCTTCAAGCTATGTATGCTTGTGTGCCCTAATTGTTTTTAGATGTGAAAAGACATTTTTGTTTGGCTAAATTAAGTATGAAAAGACACATTGTTCTCTACATGTATTTGTCTTTTCTTTCTTTTCTTTCTTTTTTTTATAAAAAAGTTCTTCTTGAGCTAGCTTTTCTTTGTCTTTCAACTTTTTGTACTACAATTTTATCTTGTTTTGAAAATTATAGCCAAAAATTCAAACTTATGGTCAAACCATGAACTGAACAAAAGTTGAAACTCTTAAAAATTTCACATACGCCAAGGCATTTTTAAATGTTGAAATATAGGTTGAATTTAGGACTTTTACAATCAATGATCATAATGTTTAGGTCAATAATTATAGTTATAATTGTAAATTCATGTTTCAAAACATAAATAATCTATCATTTAATGAGTCATTAAGTCATTAAGCCTAAAATTTTATATGTTGAATGAAAAAATGAAATTTATAAATTTTCAATTGGATGTGAATCGCACATTTTTTTAAACTAACATGATTGTTGATTGAAAGACATGTGATGAAAAATTACATGCAATTGATGTAATCAATTATTAAATATGTTAGGAATGTGTAATTTGAAATCAAAAGCTATATTTTGAATACTTGAAAAAAGTAAAAAATACATTAGTAGAAATATAAGATGTAATATATTGGTTCTTGCATATAAATTATAAGTTAATTAATTCAAAAAAGAGTTATGCATATTTTGAAAATAAATTTATGATAAATATAGGGTATGTGTAAATCTCTACTAATATAATTTTTTTACAAAAAAATAGCATGTGCATTAAAGATTTAAAGTATTAGTTGTTAGTAGATTCAACGATTGTGAGATAATGTTTTGATTAATTTATGATTAATAAAAGTTTGCAAATTACAATTTTTTTTCATTTCAATTACATTACATGCATGAAAACATGATAAAGTAGCCCAAAAAGTAGCTTTCCTATGTAAAGATTGGGGGTCTCCAAATAAAAGGTACAACAAATAAATGAATTTATGAAATAATATCATTTTTTTTTGGTACATTATTTCTTAACTATTTTTGGCATTAGTTTTAAAAGTTGTATTTATATAATTATGTTTTTCCAATGCACTTACAAGTACTTGAATTGGACCTTTGATTTTTTAATAATTTGAAAAGTAAAATTTAAATACTTGAAAGTATATCACTACTACAAAATGTGGATGTAGTTCACTAGTCCCTATTCATTAAACTAGTGAATTCATTGCTTCTTCATTGGTCCCCGTTCACTATAACCAATGAATTCACTCAAAGATCCAGTGAAATTACTTGGCGTATAAAAACACCTTTTGTTGTAGTGTATGAATTTTTTTGTAAATAATTTTTTTTTCAGCCCTCAATATTGATGTGGGTGAACATTTTAATATATATATAATTTTTCAATGGCATTTTTTTTCATATTAAAATTCATCCCCAACCTTCAAAAATTAACATAATTTGTGGGGGATACTTTTCCAAGTCTAAATGACAATTTTTTCTACAATTGTTTTTGAAAAGCTAATTAGAGGGAGGCTAAAGATGTCAATGAGGAAATCTAGAAGCTCCATTTGATTTGAGATGTTGAAAGAAGGTTAGAAGTTTTGAAAACTATATTTTTTAAGTTTACAAGTAAAAAAATGGTAACAAGTAAGTGTTAAGGGGGTAGGATGAGTGCATGGTTTGGATGAACAAGGCATTTATATAGGAACTAATTGTGGAACATTGTTAGTTTGAATTTTGAATAATTGTTGTTTTTGGGAACCATGATGATGTGACTTGGGACTACCCAAAAGGGAAAATTCTGGGAAGGAGGGGGATTTTTAGACACATAGTTTTGGGAAGAGTTAAAGGAGTTGCAAGTCCTTTGTAGTAGAAAATCACATAATAGTTTTGGAAAAGAGTTAAAGGAGTTGCAAGTCCTTTGTAGTAGAAAATCACATATTTGTTTTGGATACACCATAGATTTTATTTGATGTTTTGATTTCATTTTCAACAAAACATGGAATTTTTTTGCTATAATTTTGGTTTAGTTTTCAGTAAAACAAAAAAATACAAACTCCTGCAACAATTTCCATATCCATATTATGTGTGAATCTTTTATAGTGTCAAAAATATAATGTAATGAACTGCAATTTTGTCTTTGATTTTTTTGGCATTGTATTTTGAAGTGTAGATTATGGTGTTTTAATGAATTGCAAAGTCAGGTGTGTTTAGAATCAACTTGGTAATAATTGTGAATGTGTGCATATTGTAATGCAAATATGTTGTTATAATAATGTGAAATAATTATGTAGGGATCAAATTTCACTTCTAGCATTTGGTCACCATCTTGTGGGGAATTTCTTTAATGTTTTTATTACAATAACAAATAAGTTTTTCTACAATTTCTAATTTTGTATTGTAGATGAGAAGGTTTAAATGAGTGATTTTATTTTTTATTCAGAATTTAAAGGGGGTATGGTAGAAAGTATTAGAGGTTTAAGTGGTTGATGTTGTAAGGACTGTAAAGCAAACTATAGATTTTGAAGACGAAGGATTGTGAAACAAGATGAATCGGATGGTAATTTAAAGTTTACAACAATAATTGGACTTGGAAGCAGATTGTCAAGTCACTAAAAGATGAACAAAATACGATTTTGAAAATGGAGAGGAGTATGTAAGGCTTACAGAAACCCCATATTGAAATTTGATGTTAAACAGACGATTTCTGATAACAGAAGAAAGACCTCAGGGCACATGTTGTTTCTACCACAAAAAGTGGTACGATGTAAAGTATGGACGATCTCCACGGAGAGAAATATAGTCAATTACTCATCCAAATGAGTGGGTGAAGTATATTTTTTAGCCGTAATTTGTGGTTCAAAATTGTAGAAATCAAAATGGAATAGGGACTTCTGTAATTCTTGATCAGTCGTAGGGAATCTCTAATCGAAAGTTAATGATTAATCAAAGAAGGGATGTTATAGGAGGGATACGACCCAAGTTTGAGTATCAGTCAACATCTCCAAATTACTATGAACCAGTGGAAGATTGGGAGGTGGAAGAAAACACCAATATCGATGTGTTTGAAGAGATTAAAAATTACCTATGATCGTTTGAATATGCAGAAGCATAGGTGAATGTGTTGGATGAAGTATCGCAACCATATTCACATCAAGGGAATTTAGAACTAGATCAAACAAGGTACCCAACCAAAACATAGGACCATGAATCTGCAGATTCAAAAGTAATCAGATTATTTTCAAGAATTTGTGCATTCTGTGAAGAAGGACATGTAATCATGGATTGTACTTTTGTGCCTTTCCACATCAGAATAGGTATTGCTAGACATGTGGAGTTACATAATGTAGCAAGAACATTAATGGATCAATCATAGGAATAGGAATAAGGAATTCCTATAGTGTAGAACATACTAAAAGACATGGAGTTGGGAAGTCAATTTGGATCAGAAAATCGACAGATTCGTCCATTTGTTCATATTAAGAATAAAGGTGTACTCACATCCACATTTTGTACCATAGAGGATACCAATGGGTAACCACATAATGGAACATCATTAGACTAAAGTCAACACAACTTCACTAAGGATGTTAGAAGCAACAATTATTAAAACCTGAAAAAAACATGTTGGGATAAATGTTGTTCAATCACTTAATGCGATAATAACAACCACATGAGTGGATATGGTTGTTGAGTCTGACATTAATGTTGCCAAAAAAGGAATAGTTATCGGATCTACAGTTAATTTGGATCGTGGATAGGTTGGATTTTTGGCGAGTAGGAGTTTGAATAGAAGTTCAAGACTACTAGCAATGAATATGGGAGTTGTTGGGACACCACATATGGTGTTTATTAATCCAATAATGACTACTCATGTACACAAAACCATAGATAGACCATTGATAAACCCAATAACTACTACAGGGTATAGAAGTACAAATGTAAAAGATCCAAAAAGAGAGTATCGAGGACCATCTATCATGATTTAAAGAATTTCTAATCACATAGATGGCCATTTTATGAGGCCAATCAAGGTAGCTTTTAAGTATCATGATTTCAAAAAAAATGTTGACCCAGATGTTCATGTTAGAATGTTTAATTTTACAATGAAGGCAAATGCAAAAACTTTTGAAGAATATATCATCAATGCATTTAGCTATACGTTAAGAAATATGGCATTGGACTAGTGCCATAATTACATGTCATAATTTCCTGACTGTATTTTTTCGGAACTTACACAAGCATTTTACAAACGTCATTGGAAGACTCAGAATGATGAGCAAATATACATGGAGTTGAAAAACATGAAGCAGGAGGAAATTGAGAAAGTAGAAATTTATTATGAATGAATTCAAAAGATGGCTCATGGTTTACAAGTGCGAACCATAGACAATTTCCTAACTATTGTGTTTAAAATGGGTTGCATTCATACCTTAGAATTGCAACTACATGGATGAAATGGTTCAACATTTCAACATCATAAGGAGGCAGCAATGTTGTGTGAAGAAGGGATGACTACTCCCAAAACAAGGAATGCACTATTAGTACTACATAATACAAAATAGGTAACACCACCAAAAACACAAAGTAATACATGGAAGACTAACAAGCTTTGCACAAATTGTGGAATGACTAATCACAATGTGGAGATATGCAAAAAAAAGGAGTAGACTATAATGGTAGCTATAGAAATAACCCAACCTAGTCAAAAACCACACAAAAATCTATGGTTTGAATGGACATAAAATGATCGATTGTCCAAAGTTTATTGAGATGTGGAAGTTATTTCATGGGAATCTATGATAATAGCAAAGGTTCAACCTATTGCTAAAACACAAACAACCACTACATATGTGAATGTGGTGGATGTTAATGTTACAACAAGAAGTAAGGCAATTGAAAAACATGTGTTCAAGGGTAGAGAGCCAAGGAAAGAAAAAAATGTTGTTGATTGGGATAAAGAAAAACGGTTGAAGAAATCAATGGTGGAGACAATTCAACAAATTAAAAAGACATGAACCCAGCTAGAAAGGTCATCCACATCCACAGAAAGATGGAAAACAACCTAGCCAGGTATGCCAAATACTACTCTTGTGGAAGCATAAAAATTTTAGGAGGTAGTGAATTCATAAGAAAAACTAATCACAATATAAAATATTTTCTAAACATTGGTAAATGGATGTTAGAAACAAGTTATACTTTGAACTTGAGACAATTGTTTAAAATAACTCATGAGTTAAAGAGATATCTTTAGCAGAAGTTAAAACTAAAGAAAATTCAAAATGTAAGTAGAGCAACCATTGATAAACAAGTTGGTTATTCGATACCAAAGGTAGGAATAGTTATTGTGGTAATAGATAATCATATAGCAGTTATCCAAGTACATATTAGGAAGAATATAATAGAAGATGTGTTGCTAGATAGAGGTTTTAGAGTTAATATTATCACAGAATAGTTGAAATCGAGGTTGGGGCTTCCAAAGCCTAAACCTACACCATATATTCAAAGGATGGTAAATCAAACAACCATAAAACCAATGGGGTTGATTAGAAATCTAAAGATATATGTTCATGGCATTTGTTTCATAACTATGTTTACTGTATTTCATAATAGTGTGGTGGATTTTAATTATTCCATGTTGTTGGAGAGACCATGGTTGAGGGATGCTGAAGTGGCGCATGATTGGGGGAGTAACATTGTTACCATATAAGGGAATGGGATAGTCAAAATAATTATAGTCACCAAGCATTTGGGAGGTGAAGTAAAAAGACTATAAATGTTATTGTGCTATGATTATCAAAATGGCACCACAAATGAAAAAAAAGATATCATTTTGTTACAAAGCCAAAAATGTTTTCAATAGCAACAATGAGTTTACCTTAGACAATTCAATCTATGAAAACCACAAATGTGGAGATCATGGATACAGATGTGAATATTAGTATTTCATAATAGAACTTTGGAGTACAAAGCATAGAGAAAAAGATAGCTAACAACAAATATGAACTAGAAGTAGCTCTGGAAGATAAGGTGTATCCATAAACATACTATAATCATCAACCAAGGAATGTTGTAGTGAACGAAACTTTAGTAAAAATCAAAGCACATGAATTACAGCTAATTGGATGGATGTTAATTGAAGATCAGCAATTGATGAAACTTAATATGGGAATTGATGTAGAACCACAAATGGTGAAGATTAATGCATAGTTGGAAACATGCAAGGTGTTGGAAGTGGAGCAACTATTGAAGGAATTCGAAGATGTTTTTGCATGGACATACAAAGATCTGAAAGAAATTCCACCAGAGCTAGTAAAACATTTAATTGAGTTGGACACTACTATACCACTGACACATCAGGCTAAATACAAATTCAATCCAAACTATGTTATAGTAATCAAATAAGATATAAATAAATTGTTAGCAGTTGAATTCATTCAATTTGTAGAGGAGACTACATGGTTGTCACCCATAATAGTAGTACCCAAGAAAAATGGCAAGCTATAAATTTGTATAGATTTTTAAAAACTAAATGCAGCCACAAAGAAGGATCCATAACCGTTACCTTTCACATATGAAGTATTGAACACAGTATCAGGTTATGAAGCATATTTTTTTTAGTTGGATATTTGGGATATTATAAAATCTTTATAACTTTAAAGGACAGATACAAAACTACATTTGTTACAGACTAAGGGCTTTTATATGGAAGGTGATGTAATTTGGAGTTTAAAATGGACCTCCAACATATCAAATAGCTATTGCCAAAGCATTTAGAGAATATTTGGACAATTTTATGAAGATATTTATGGATGACTTTATAGTGTCAAGTGACATAAAAAGACATTTGCAAAAGCTTATACTATGTTTTCAAAAATGCAGATAATATGACATTAGTTTGATTCTAGAAAAATGTGCATTTATGATATTTTCAAGGATGATATTAGGTTTTATTGTTTCCAAAGAAGGGAAATTACCAAATCCAAAGAAAATACAAATAATATTAAGCATGCCACCACTTTAAAATCCACAACAAATTCAAGTATTCAATGGGATGGCACAATTTTATAGATGTTTTATTAGGCCCTTTTTACATTGGTATGCCCAATAGTTGGCATTGTCTTTTGGGAGCATGAATGCAAGGGGAATGGAACTTGTGTGGAGTCTATTGGGAATCCATTGAATGTCCATTGAACTTCCAATCAAGTTCCACCCTTACTATATAGTGAGGTGTCATTGCAAAAAAAAATATTACATTGCAAGATGTTTTCTAAAGGTTTGTGGAATATGTTGAATTTATTACAATGACTACAACTTTCTTAACATAAGGATTTATTGTAAGGAGTTTTTAGTCAATGATAAAGTTGAACTTTGTATTTGGATGTTATTATGAGTCGTTAATTGAAAAGTGTGTAGCACATTAAGTATATTATGACGGTCCTTAATTTACTCAAACCTCAAATTCATGTTAGTGATTATTAGTTGAATGGTGTGCGCAATCTTGATTCTTGTGATGCTTGGGTGAATGGTGAACTACATTGCACTTTTGTGGAAGTGCTAAATCCTTGGAGACCAAAACATGCCCCTAATCTAATAATGGGTGGCCAATGCTTAGCTTTCCACATAGGTGTTTTCACATAAAAAGATTTACTTGTACATACAAGAAACTAGAAATGTTGAATTTACTTGGGGTATCATTGTGTAACTTCATTGATTTAGATGTATAAAGTGGCTACCATGGTGGGATGTTACTCACATGTTCTGGCCTATTCAAACATCTATTATGAAACTTTTTAGAATACTATCGAAGCTATATATTGGTTGGACATCATTGTAACTAATAGTTACATGCATGGCACATTTGGGCTAAAATGTGAACTATATAGTTGTCATAGAATGTTGGCATGTCTCCATTTGGAATTGTTCATTGGTTCTTCAATGCTAACACAATAAGCCCTCTTTACATTGGTATGCCCAATAGTGGGCATAGTCTTTTGGGAGCATGAATGCAAGGGGAATGGAACTTGTGTGGAATTTGTTGGGACGCCATTGAATGTCCATTTGAATTCCACTGAACTTCTAATCATGTTCCAACCTTATTGTATAGTGAAGTGTCATTGCAAGAACGAGTATTACATTGCAAGATGTTTTTAAAAGATTTGTGGAATATGTTGAACTTATTACAATGATTACAAATATATTAACATAAGGATTATATTTCAAGGAATTCTCAGTCAATGATAAAGTTTAACTTAGTATTTGGATTTTATTATGAGCTTTTAATTGAGAAATGTAGCGCCCAATACTGTATATTATGACAGTCCTAAATCTGTTCAAGACTCAAATTCATGTTAGTGATTATTGGTTGAATGGTTATGCGTAATCTTGATTTTTGTGATGCATGATTGAATGGTGAATTGTATTGCACTTTTGCAAAGGTGCTAAATCCATGGAAACCAAAACATGCCCTTGATCTGATAATGGGTGACCAATGCCTAGCTTTCCACATAGATGACCATTTTCACATAAAGAGACTTGCTTGTTCATATGAGAAACTATAAATGTTGAATATAATTGGGTTTCCATTGTGTAATTTCATTGATTTAGATTTACAGTGTGGGTACCATGCTGGGATATTACTCACGTGTTCTGGCCTACCTAAACATCTATTATGAAAACTTATAAAATACAGTCCAAGCTAGTATTGGTTGGACGTGGTTGTAACTGACTATTACATGCATGGCATATATGGGCTAAAGTGTGAATTATATAATTGTTTTACATTTTTCAAACTCCTCCAATGGATGGTAGTTCTACCTACTCTCTACTATAATTATATGTGGTAATATAGTTTCCATTTGACTCCAGAGCTTGGTGTTAATACTAAGATTGTTTTCACCCACAAATGTGATGCACAATGGCTTGATAATGATGTTGGTTGTTGGCAGGTCCAATGTCCACCCACACTCCATCAAAATCCACCAAAATTTTACTTAGTTTCCACCCAAGCTGTGTTCTTATTGTACAGTTTTATGGCCTAGCAAAAAAATGGATTAGCAATGTTTGGAACATTGATACAAATCTTTGACCATGGTAGGTGGACCTAATGTAGGTTGTCCAAAACTAATGTGTGTGCTAGCATTGTTGGTACTGTAAGGAATTGACAAATTTAATGGCTCCAACAATGAACCAAACACCTAAGAAATGGTATGTTCAAGGCAATTGGTTCGACAATGTCCAACATCCAATTAATGTGGTAGGCCCAAATGGTGGGCTTGTGCCAGGCCAACAAATTGTTTATCTCTCAAAGTTCCTTGGCCATCATGGGGGACTTGTTGAAGAGGTTATAGCTTAGCAAAAGGCCACACAACATGCATAGAAGAAGGAAACTAAGAGGTTCCATGGGGACCTACAAAAAGAGGTGAAGGAATCCATTCTATCTAGGAGACTTCAATAAGTGATGATCCCAACAAATGAAATTGGGGAGATTGTGAGTGGCTGAACATATTGGTAGCAAAAGGTGAAGGAAATGGCGTATTGTTACCTAGATGTGTCAATTCATAATTTTAGGACACACTTACCTATGCAATGGGATGCAATTCATGCTAAACTTGGTCAATTGTTTATAATTGACCCATCGTTGAAACCCGACAAAGTAGAGAAGTACATCCAAGAACATCTAAGCTCTGCAAGACAAAAGTGGAGGAAGTTGTGGAAGGTGGGAGGGGATGTAGCAAGGCTAGATGATTACCCAATGGATGCATGGCCCAAGTTGGTTTACTATTGGAAAACTCCCCATGCTAAACACGAGAGTGAGTGGATGAATAAGATCCACGCGATGGTGAGCAAACCTTGGAAACAAAGGCGCATGTCCATCATCCATAGCATGTCATTAGAGGTAGAAAAATATATGTACTACACTTCTAGATTACACCAATGCAGTAGGATTTGATTCACCCTATTTAGATGGTGAAGCTATTTGGAGAAATGTATGTGCATTGAGTAACATTACATTTTATGTGTTCATGTGGTGTAGGGTACAAGGGGAGGAGCACTTGAAAGCAACCATGAAAACAAACTTGAAGCCATTTTTGTAGGGCTTTCAACAAAGCACCCAACAATATTGGTGAGTGTCCAACCCAAGCTGGACTTAGTATTCCATTCTATAGACATTTTAAAATGTCCCATCCCACCAGGTTCCATTACATTAAACTTAGTTTCCACTAATATCAATCCACTAAATGATTCCATTATACTAAACAATTTCATCTAGATTGCATCCCATTCCACTTCTACATGAATGCACATAAATCCTATTCAAGTGTATAACATCCACTGATATCATTCCACTTGATTTCTTCCTAGTGCCCAGTCCATTGAAACCACATTCTAGTAGATAACATCCACTAATCCATTCCATTGGTCACAACAAACTTATCCCATTCCACTGTTGATAATACACCTACCTAGTTCCACTAGATCCCATTCCATTAAACCCTTATATATTGTTGATAGTACACCTAGCCAGTTCCACTAGATTTTATTTCACTAAATCATCAACTAAGCCCCATTCCACTAAATCTTCAAGTAGACCCCATTCCACTAGTGACAATTCAGTTAGCCCATTTCACTCATCCACTTCCATTACACCCCTTCTAATAGTGACAATACATTTAGCTAGTTCCACTAAATCCCACTACATTAAGGACCCATTCTATTGGTGACAACACATTTAGCTAATTCCACTAGATCCCACTACATTCCACCCATTCCACTAGTGGCAATGCACTTAGCCAATTCCATTATATCCATTCCATTGGTGACAGATCAATTATCCCATTCCACTAGATCCCATCCCACTTATTTAATTCCACTACACCCCCTTCTAATGGTGACAACACACTTAGCTTATTCTTTTATATCCCATTCCACCCATCTAATTCCACTAATCCCAACCCACTAGACCCCATTGCACTAGTGACAATACACTTAACTAGTTCCACTAGATCCCATCCTAGGTCATCCTATTCCACTAGACCCCACTACACTAAGGACCAATCCCACTAACCCCAATCCACCGAACCCCACTACACTAGGGACCAATCCCATTGACCCCATTCACTAGACGTCATTATACTAAGGACCAATTCCATTGAGCTCATTCCACTCACCCAATTTCAACGACCCCATCCCACTCATCCCAATCCACTCACCCAATTCCACTAGTGCCCAACCACATATAGATCCCACTCCACTAATTATGTTCCATTAGCTCATGCTACATTTATCTTTCCAATATTATTGTCCAAACCTTTAGTGCTTGAAAATCATGGACATGGTGCTACATGGTTTTACATGCATTGGGTGTGGGATTATTGGTGGTGAACAGCAAAGTGTGGGACATTGAATGGTAGAAAAGAAGGCAAAGATTGAATTGCCACCTACTTCTATGCTAGATGCAAATTGGAGGGCAACCATTGATAGTAAGGTGGACAACTTGGTGTAGGGATGGCCAAGGTGGACTCCATGGCAACTTCTTTGATTGAGATCAAAGCTATGTTCCAAGCAAGGCAACACTCCAAGCATTGAGTAGATTTGCCCCCCAAGGAGTTGGTGTATGAGACACCTAGGTCCACAACCCAAATGACCAAACAACCATCTAGTAATGTTCTAAAGGAGATGGCCACCATCTTGGTGCCATCCATGGTCACTTTCTCCTCCACCCCCTTGACACTCCAATTTCGTCCAAGTATTGAAGTCAACAAGGCCAAATTAAAAGTTGGGGTTGAGAGTACAACCCCAAAGGCTGAACTAGATTAGAGCATGGGTGTTGCCAATGATGGGAGGAAGGGGGACGTAATAGATCAACATACATATGCGGATGTAATAAAGGGTGTTAATGGCCAAGTGGAAAGGCTTACTACCACTATTGTGTCGAACCAGGTAGTGGGTATTGACTTGACTAGTATGCACAAGTCTCCAAATCCCAAGACTTCCCAAACTGTCCTCATAGCCTACAAATATGATGTTTTAGGGTTTTCTCTTGTAGGACAAGAGGTTGAAAGCAAGGGGGAGGAAACTCGAGAAGGTCCACAAGCGGGTGACTTGATTTATGCACTTGTAAGCCCATATATGATTAGGGACACCAAACTAGTGGAATGCTCAAATGGGAATGAAAGTGGCTCTAATGCCAAATCATCGGACTGCTTACTTATTGTGGCTAAGAAAAGCTAGCAGGCAAGAAGGAAACATAAAAAGAAGACTCGCCACAACATAGTGGAATTGGTTATGTCTTCTAAAGGTGAGGATCATGATGTTGTGGGGACATGGGTGGATTAAATAAACACATAATCCAGTTAATGATGTGCAAACATGAACTGAAGAACTTGGAGCCAAGGTGCCTCCTGAAGGTTGTGCGCACTTGGCTATGGTGGTGCACAAACATGTGACTAAACTTGGAGAAGCCCATGTAGGTTAGGGGCCAATTGTTGATGCGCAATACTTCCAATTGTAGATAAGGGGAAAAGTGTTTTAATTTAGGCTAAAAGCACACAAAGGTTGGCAACCAATAAACACTTGTTCAAACTAGACCTTTAAAATGTCAAAGAGTTACATGAGGCAACTTTCAAGCTGCCAAAGGGTAAAGGTCATTCAAGGACCTCCTACACTACTAGTAGGCACAAGCAAGGGGGCAAAAGTGGGCCATCCTATGTCTTTGCAACCTCGAACCGAGATTGTAAGTGCACTTTCATTCGTCTTAATTATGCATTAATTGGCGCTTTGATTTGATTTTCACCCAAACTACCCTTAAGGTTGTAACTTAATTTCTAGTGTTCTTTGCATGACAATGGAAATGACACATGTTCTTGTAAACCCCACTTAAATTTGGGACCGAATGCATAGTGATCCACCCAACATTCCCTAATATAGTTGTGGCTGAAGCTATTGCTAGGGTTTGTAAGGGTTCACAAAGCAAAATGACACCTAAGTTGCCAACTTTATGCGGGGAAGGGGAACATATGGTGATGGTGACTCGAGTAATCTACCCTGCTATGCATGTTATGCGATATGAGTCAAAGCGCATTCCATTGGTTATAACCCTTGACAATACATTAACAAACACCAAAGAGAAATGCTACATCATATGGGAGGCTCAATTTTTGCTACCACATGAATTGTGACAAGATATAATTTTCCACCTACTCACATGCTACATTTGCTAACTCATTGTCATTGAGTATAGGTGTTATTTATACATAGGCCTCTCCTTATATGTTCACCTTTGTATGCAAAATGATTTGTTGCCTGATCAATGCATGATCAAATCATTATTAGGTAGATTGGTGCTTAAACGAATATCCATTTTGACTATTTCATTTTGGCCACAATTAGCATCCCATGATGAATATCTTTGTATGAATGTCTTTGCGGCAACCCCAATTTCTATTTATATCACTAAGATTCACCTAGTAGTCTACATTACGTATGTTAATTTGAAAATTATATGTTTAGGTTTTCTTGGAGACCTATGGAGTTTGTAATGAGAATATATGGGTAATTATAAGCATCCATGTTGGTCTCTACTACTTGCAAGTTGTCAAGCATTAGGGGGGACATGTGGTGTGGTTATGAGAGAATCATGACAAGGGATGTCCATATGTATGGCAAGTGATTGTTGATGCCATCTATGTGGTAGGTATGATTTAATGTTATTTGTATTGGCATTTCATGGGCAGGTAATTATGATTCTTGTGACATATTCTTGGATTGTCCCCTTAAAGTTGACTTGCAAAACTTTTGCTATTATTTTTTGTAGTACCATTGAAATTTCCTATAGATCATATATATGGCAAATGGAACATTCATTCATGGATATATATCAACATGTTAGATGCCTTAGTTGAAATTACAAAGGATTGAAGGGGTTAGGTTTGAAAGATGTATTCATAGTAGGGTTTAACATATAGTCTCAAGTGAATTTGCATGGTCCATTTTGATGAATCACCGTGTTAAAGTTGTACTAATTTGGAAACTGGCCGCTTAGATGCACCACTATGGATAATGTAAAACTAATGACATTAATACCTTCTACTATCATGTATGTTTAATTGATTTTAATTTTTCCTTGCAATGTAAGGTTATGTGTCAGCCAAAGGTGATGAGAGCTTCCAAAATTCTAATCACATAATTACATCTTTTTTTGTCACCAAGGGGACTAGGCCTCTTGGGATGCATATTAAACTTTCAACTGCCCTAAACCCAATTATGGGTTATAATTAATCATTAGTATTCGATAACCATGACATTGGAGGTTGGAACAACATGTTTAAGGCACTCCAGGTGATGTCCATTCCATCGGACGAGCAACCCCCCAAAAAAACAAATCATACAAATGGAATCCATTGAAACTTAATGGATAGGAGGGGTGCATAGTGGAGTTGTAGTGGGCACCTTGCCACGCGTTCCAAATCACCCAACATTTCCACTTGTTTACCAGTTCAATGGAAATGGAGCCTTCCCACTCAATGTTGAGTTGAATGGGTAGTGGAATAGGGACATGTTCTATAGTAGTGCTTTAACCTTTATGTTTAATGGTGACTACAAAATAGTTCCTTACATGTTAAAATATTGGATTATTGTATTTTAGTCATTATAATATATCTTTGAGCCATTAGGACAATTCACACCCTATGGTCATGTTGACTATAAGAATGTTGACACATAATCTATAGGCCAATTTGCAATTCTATGGCCTTTAAATCACTTTGACCCCTATGGTCGGTGATGACTATAAAGACTAGTTAGTTACATATTGAAATATTACATATTTGCAATTTAGGTCTATTTCTAGACCTATTTAACAGTTTCTTGGACTCTAAAATATTTTAAGCCTTATGGTCGACGTTGACTATAAGGAATAAATCTTCATATTTTGAATATTGGAATAAATATTTTTCCATTCTAGTATATTTTTTAAGCAAGTTGCAATCCATAGGCCTTTAGATCACTTTGACCCCTATGGTCAATGACGACTTGAAATTAATTATGTACATACTAAAATATTAAAATATTATATATTTGCAATTTAGGTTTATCTTTAGGCCTAAGTTGCACTTCCTTGGACTCAAGAATATTTCAAGCCCTACGGTTGGTGTCAACTAAAGGGCCTTATATATATTCAAATATATATTTGAATATTTGAATTAATATTTTTTCATCTTGGTATATCTCTTAGCCAAGTTACAATTCATGGGCTTGTAGATCACTTTGACCCTTATGGTCAATGACGACTATAGAAAATAATACCTAAAATATGAAAATATTAAACTATTATTTTTTTCAATTCTGGTATATTTCTAAGCCTAATATTCACTTCCTTGGTCTTTTGAACATTTCAAGCCCTATAAACATCACTAATTATTTCTTGAAATACTGAATATCTTTCAGATGTTTGAATGAGCAATGCGAGCCCATTTTAGACATCTACGTTTCAAGAGCTTTCCAATGATATAAAGAACGCCACAAGCCATTGAATTTTGACCCCTCAAATCGCTCTCTAAAGTTTTGGAAGTCCACCGGGACTCCATCTCCCAAAGTGGGAGTTGCATTGGGAACGTGAGTGTTCACTCCTCACACTCCCTCACACTTTCTTACATTCCCGGGAGTATGTGATGTGACTCCCTCGTTTCCTTTTGGCTCGCACCCTTGCAATGCCTTTGCTTTGACTCCCGAGCTTCCTTCCTCTTGGCCCGCAACCTTGCAAGCCCTTTGCCTTGGTCGCGAGCCCAAAGCTGGGGTTGCGACAGTGTGGAGGAACCAAATGCTGAACCTATCAAAAAAACCATCACCCAACCAATTGCAAAAGACCAAGAGAACCTAAAACCTTTAACTAACATTTCGAGGACAAAATGTAGTTTTCAGGGGGGATAATGTTACCCAGATTTTGTAACATGTGACCTAGTAGGTTATAGGTTAAAACAGGTTGTTATATCTAACATGTGGTTTAACCAACCTATTATACTAACCTAACATGTGGCATTGATCTAATTGGTTATAAGAAAGAGATAAGGAACATTACATTGGGTAAGTAGATAGGTTGAAATGTCAATCATAGTCAACTAATAGTATGTAGAACCTGTAGTTAGTAGAACTTGTGGTTGGCAGAACAAGTAATGGAATAGGTGGTTAAACATGGTGTAGTTTTTAAATTTTTGGGATTGTTAGCTTAATATTGATTAATGATTGTTTAAATGGTCTAATATGACAGTTGGATTTTGAATTAGTTAATATAAAGACTAGGAAGATAAACCTTTCCAAATAAACTTTTTAATGTAATTTTTGATTTTTTGTTTCTTCCTCACTTGGAAACATGAAAACATATTTTGTTTTAGCAAGATTTTTCTTAAAGCTATTTACAATCTGAATACATATTAGTTTAGGAGTTGTAAATAGATCTAAATTTTTTGTGTTAATGTACTTGTTGTTTTAAGAACCTATTGCTAGAAAATTCAGGAGTTGAAAACTTAATGGGAATAGAAAAATTGTTAACACCTTTGTATGTAGAATTCCATGTGTAGTTGTTTTCCTTGGTAGGTTTGAAGTATTTTGACTTTTTATATGTGAATATTTTTTAATACATGTTTGCTTTAGGTTTGTTCATGTAAAAGGTTTATGAAACTACCTTACTAAGATGGGACAATCCCTTTTGTGTTAAAGTTTTTTGCTTACCAAAGAGAATAAAAAGATTTTTTTTCTGCTCCTTTATTTTATTTCTTTAAAAACCCCATAGTTCACCAAGTGGTCTTAACATTTGGCAACCATACCACGAATATTGAATCCAAAATTTCTAGCTCATTATCATTCTTATTTGGCTCTACCAAAACAAATCGCAGATAATTTATTGTTGTTTGACAAATTTTTTTAAAAAAACCAAAATAACTCGTAGATTACAAATTTTTTGTAGTTATTTACAATATGCCAACAGTGTTGACAACGAGTGTGAAGAAAAGAATGGAGTAGGTTTTGCAAGAAAGTGCTGAAGTAGGCCATGTGAGTAACCCGGAGTGGTTAGAGCAACCCAAAAGGAGGTTGTGGCCTTTCATAATGGGGAGCAAAATGAATTAAAGGACTTAACCAAAAAATCAAACCAGAAACTACACGACCTACAATACCAAAAATCATCCATTAAAATTATGACACATCAAAATTAAACTAGAAATTCCATGAAAATTGATGTGGGATCTTACCGAATTTTTTTTTTCATACCATGATATCATTGTGACAAGTCCACATGCAAAAGAAAGTGAAATAATTGATTAGTTCTAGAGGCAAATTGATAAACTATGTCGATTTTAGGGGAAGGAGCCTTTTAATGAGGTACTAAGCATGTAGCCTTTGAGGATGAGTATTTCAAATGAAGAAATGTTCCATCAAGAAATTTTGGTAACCCTTTTTTTTAACATTCATGCTTTTCCTCATGCATTTCTAACTTGTATTTTTTGTCAAAGTTCAGGTCATCAGACATACACTTGTCGTTATTAGTCTAGTAATGTCTTACTTGCACACACAATATTGATAGATCATAGACCATATCTGGTATTAGTACCCGTCCAAAATCTATTTTCGAATATTCAAAATCTGGTTTATCCTTCAGCACTACCTAATATACCTTGTAGAGAGCCAATTATTCCACATGTTTTTATTATGATTATCGAAAATGTCATAGAAAAAAATCCGGTAGGTTTTCCAAACTCAATGTATCTTCATGTTGCACCCTATACACCATATTTTGGTTCTGGTTACGGGGGCATAGGGGTGTTCCCACAATGTGGCCTCCTATGTCTAACCCCTTAATTAACCCCACGACATCACCAAAACTAGTTCCAAGAATTATACAAGTTGGGATCGTAATGGATCATGAAGAGCCTTCAAATGGGGATGAGAACTATTCCAAAAGAAAACACAACCCTAGGATGCCATGAATCATTCCTATCGGAAAACCGTACCGTGACCAAAGGGAAAGACCCCTTGATTGGAGATGTTGGTAAACTGCTTATTGGTGGATAGACTGTACCTACCACCAATGGCAGTGGTAACGGGCCTCCAGGAGGTGGACCTCTAGGAGGTGGTGGTAGCGGTTTACCAAGAGGTGGTAGTAATGGTCCTCTAGGAGATGGTGGTAGCAAACACCCAATAGACCAAAATCCAATATCATACGATGTAGGACTAGCAAGGGCATGGATAGGACCTACCTAGAATCGATGGTACTCTTCATGGTAACCTATCCAACCCCCTATAGCACCAAATCCCCCATCAAGTAGGAAATCCTTACCCTACTCCATTTACATTGCAAGAACGGATCTACATGTTCATGTATGCGTGTTTTGCAAGGCCATTTAAGCCAATGGAAAGAAGAATGATGCTAACATCGTCAATCTGTTTTGTTTTACATTTCATAATGCCATATTCAAGTGGGGAGAGAATTTTATGAGAGCCCATTTGGTTTGCAAATTTGAAGAGTTAAAGGTTGCATTTTGTAAGTGATATCAAAAAGTACAAATGGATGAACAAGTGTACATGGCATTATGAATGATAAAGCAAGGTGGAGACAAGAAGGTGGAAGTATATTATGAACGTATATTGAAACTTACAAATTACCTTCAATATTAAACAAACAATAGTCTGCTAACAATTTTCTTTCGAACAAATTTACAATCGTATCCTTGGATAGCCAAAGTGGGGATGAAGAGGGACACCTTGTTCAAACATAATAAAATAGCAATCACTTGTGAAAAAAAATGGGAAACACTAATGAATACTAAAAATTATTCGAACCGCCAACTAAATAGGAGAAGGCTAATGAAGGAATGAGAATAGATGTGGTCTATGGTCAATGTAATAAACCAAGACATTCCAAGGAGCATTGCCATTGGAATCTAGACAACTTGAACAATAATTTTAATGATAAAAAGGAGGTAGCAATGAATGGAGTTTCGACCTAACTTGGTGGTACATGAAATAAATTTGGTAACAAAGGAGGTCGAGGGGAAGTGAATAAATCCAATTTCATCATTTACCACTGCTTCATATGTAATTTCATTAAACATAAAATTTATGATTCCCCTCATAAGGACATAGCTTAGGCCATGTTTAGGGAATAGGCAATGACAACTACACCCAAAAAGGATGATGTTGTTGTTAACATGGTTTTGACAATAACCACCCGTAATTATATACCCAAAAATGTGGTATTCAAAGAGAAAGAACCTTTCAAGAACAAAAGCTTGGTTGATTGGCAAAAAGAAAAAAGGCTTCAACATTCATTTGAAGAAGCCATTAAGGACATACAACAAAAGGAGCCACCTAGAGCCGATATACAAATTCCGGTTAAATCTAATCTCACCAAGAATTTTGGTCTAGATATTGAAGATTAGTTTTCTGGATCCATCAGACTACCAATTTTACTAGTTTTACTAAATCTACTAGTGTTTCCGGATCTACCAAATCTACCAGTGCTACTAGATCTATCAATGCCACCAATTTTACCAACTCTACTAAAAATACTAGTGTCGTCGGATTTACTAAAAACACTAGGCCAATCGAAAATTCTTTAGTTTTGAAGGATATCAGCTAACAATTGTTGGAAAATAAACATACATTTACCTTGTGCCTGCTCTTTAGGATCTCTCTAGATTTGAGACAATATGTTGTTGCCAAATTTTCCCCAAGAAGAAAAACTATCACCATGTTAAGACCTAATCCAGTTATCACTTTGGTGGTGATTGATCTTCACATGGCTATGAAATAAGTTCAGGTGGGCAAAAATATGGTTGAACATGTCCTAGTGGATGGAAGATATGGCACGAACATCATGATGAAAGAACTATGGAAATGGTTAGGGCTTCCTAGTCCTAAACCAACATTGTACACACTCTAGATGGTGGATCAAATCTTCACTAAACTAGTTGGACTCATCAAGGACCTCAAAATCCACATTCATGGGATTCCTTACATTGTGACATTCACAATAATGAAGAATAATGTTTTGGATTCCAATTATTCCATGTTATTAGTTCGACCATGATTGCTTAATGCACATGTCACTTGTGATTGGGGAAATAACCTAATCATAATCGAAGGCAATGGCACAATGTGAACCATTGTTGTCACCAAACATTTGGATAGCAATACTAAATGTCCCAAAGTTTTGTTATGCTACAATATGATGGAAGGAGTCATAGACAAAGAAGAAAAATATTCTTAGTAGTGAAATTAAATTTATTTACCTTCGAGACTATCACATTATTGGAATCAAAAATTCTTAATGCTACAATTTTTGGTGTAGAAATTGGTACAAAGGAGCTGACATTCAACTTTCCACATTTTGAGGGATAGATTTTGGTTGATACTACTTTTGCATGTATCAAAGTCTAAGAGTTGGAGATTACATGAGGATCACTAGGTATGACTACTCAATTTGGGGACTATTGAACATCCTTAGATGGTTAAGTTGAATGTGGCATTGGTTAGACCAGTTGCCATAAATATCAAAACATTGCTCTAAAAATATAAAGACGTATAAAGAATTATATTGACTTGAAGGGAATTCCATGATGAAATTGTTCAACATTGCATCAAATTCGACACCATTATCCCATTTGTTCATCAAACCAAGTACCAAATGAACCTAAATTATGTTACAATAATCAATTAGGATTTAGAGAAGCTTTAAAATGGTGGTCTCATTGCTCCAATGGAGGAAGCTAGTTAGCTATCACAAATTGTTATTCATCAAATAAAAATGGCAAGCTCCAAATCTGCGTGGATTCACTACATCAAAAGGTGTTCCTATACACTAAGTGATCTCACTAGATTTTGAGTGATTTCATTGGTCTTAGTAAATGGGGACTAGTTGAAAAGTAGTGAATTCATTGGTCTAGTGAATGGGACTAACGAACTACACCCAAATTTTGTAGTAGTGATTTCCGACGATTCAATGATGTTACCAAGAAGGATCCATATCCTTTACCTTTTACTAAAGAGGTATTGGATGAAGTGGTGAGGCACGATGTTTATCCGTTTTTTGATGGATTTTTTGATTATCACCAAATCAAGATCGCCCCAAAAGATAAGTACAAGACTGCATTCATCACTGATTGGGGAGCTTTTGTTTGGGTAATGATGCCATTTGGGCTCAAAAATGTTCCACCGACTTATTAACGGGCAGTGAGTACACCTTTCAAGGACTATTTTATAATGTTCATGAAACTATTCTTAGATGACTTTAACATGTTCACCAATTTGGACACCCATTTACCAAAGTTATGACTATGGTTTGATAAATGCAGAGTATTCAGTATAAGCTTGAACCTTGAAAAATGCATGTTTATGGTGCATTCATGCGTTATCTTAGGATATGTGATATCCAAGGATGGCAAGTTGTCAGCTATTGTTCACATGTCCAAAAGATTGTTCGGGGGGTGACACAATTCGCATTGCCGACAATTTGGCTTCCAACTCCCTTGCTGACATCGACCGCAACTTTGACTCCAAAATTTGCTACTTGTTTCTGATCATATCCCCTAGTTTTCTTTCACCTTGTGTCTTCCCTTCTTCCCCTTCCGCTTCACAAATTATCCAATAGCAGGAGTGTCTTTTCATATCCAAGGTACTGGGACAATATTTCATGACAATTCGTGTTTTGAATTGATGCCAAGCTCGGTGGGCATTGTCCTTATCTCAATTGTAGTTTGTCATCACATATCATCTCGGACACAAGCAAGGGAAACCCAATGCATTGTTTTGTTGTTCATACTTTACACCTAGGGAGGGAGATGTAGCCTATGAGTAATAATGTGATGTCATTTTCAAGTTTGACTATCTTTGACTTCAAGCGTTGTCAAGAATTCTTGATGACACAATCCTTCTTTGTCAAATTTGTGAAAATTTGAAAAAAAACCCTTTAGCTGTTGGCATCCAAGGCCAATTCACGAGTCATCATCAAGTCCATGATTTTTCAAATGATCATGTTAAGATTGAGTTTCAAAATGGTCTTTTGTATGTTCATGATGGCCTTGTGCAACTTCAAGGTCTTTAGGCTAGGTACAATGTTTTAGCTATAGGCCATTTTGGATTCAACAAGACCATGGAATTAGTGTCTCAAGATTATTAGTGGTCACAACTTTGGAAGTATGTGAAGGAATTTGTCAAATCTTGCGATGTTTGTGCTCGAACAAAGAATCTTCATCATCACCCCCATGGTCGCCTTTAACCATTGTTGATCCATCCATCCTCGTGGTCTTTAATTTCCAAGGACTTCGTCATAAACCTTTCACCTTCTAGTTCTTATGATTCCATCTTGGTGGTGGTGGACCATCTAACAAAAATTGTTCATTTCATTATGTGTACCAAAACGATTATTAGTGAAGGACAACTAAGTTATTCCTTGACCATGTTTTTTAGTATCATGCTCTTCTTCAAGATATCATTTTTGGTCATGGGCCTTAGTTCGCATCCAAGTCCTGGAAGCAACTTTTTGAACTTTTAGGTGTGAACATTAGTAGAAAACCCCCCCATTATTTTGCAACTACATTTTCAACTATTGTTCAACTACAAATATAGTTGAAAACTACAAAAACATTTGCAAATTATTTTTTGCAACTAGGAATTTCTTTTTCAACTGCAAACTAGTAAAGTCGATAAGTACAAGTTAATAGTGTCATTATAGTTGAAAGTGTTTGCTACATGTCAATACCATAACAATAACCAATACTTACCATTTTAGTAACAAAATGTTTTACCAATCTAGTTGAGGGATGTTATCAACTACCTTTGCATGGTGGATGAATTTCATCCATTGATTAGGTATGACGTCAATAAACATTTAGTTATAATTTTGACTATGCTAGATGTATGTAGGTTGGAGTGTTTGTCTAGTAGTGAGGTGACATGTGGCACACTTGTAACCCTAAACCAATAATCGACCCAAAGTAAAGGATTAGTTGGAAAGTTGATTATGTTGCAACTACGATGAGAAAGTCATTTGGCCAATAATGAAGTGACACATGGCACACTCACGCCCCCATAATAAAAGTCGAACAATAGTAAAAGTTTAGTTGATAGGTCGACTGGATTTAACAATAATACTAAGGCACGAGGTGCATCAACAGAGTTGTGAAAGGAGTCGAGCTTAAGTACAAAGCCTAACTAGTATAGTGGGAGATATATGTAAGAAAAGTGGTTAAGATTAGTTGCAAGGAAGTTAACATGTCTATTTTCTTTTGTCATCATAGTTGATATTGAGTTGACCAATGGACTATAATGTAGTTGGCATTAAGTTGAATCTTTATTGGAATAATTATAGTATACGAACCATGTTAAATAAATGAAATCTAATGAAATCACTAGTACATCTAGTCTGCATTCTTATCTTCAAACCTCAACTAAAGGGAATTCAAGATGCAACACTCCACTGACTCCTACAATTAGGTGTAAATATGTGACTTCCTACTCTAATTCACTTTAAATCTAGATTAGTAGCCTAAAACCAAACGAACCCACATACCAACCATTGGAAGTGTGTAGTTGCAACAAAGTCTATTATATTCCAATAGGGGGGGACAACTCCAAGGACAAAGATTCCATGCTCTTGATGATAAACTTCCATGAACAATGTCTTACAACCATCACACAAAGGTATTAGGGGTTTCCACAACTCAAACAATGCAAAACAATCGCAATGTTCAACAAAAATGTAATCATGTGTTGCAGTTGGTTATGATGTGAAACCTGGGATATTTTAGATTAACCTTTTCAAGCTACCAAAATCAAGGAAGCAACTATTATCAAAATCAACCTCACCTAATAAACTAAGTTTGAAACTGCATATAAGTCTTGCAAATGCATTTACAAACTATGTACTATCTTGGAAATAATTAATGTTCCACAAAATCTCTTAGACCAATGCGAATGCTCTAAACTTTCGTTGGCTTGCAAATACCTTTAATCAATTGGGTTATCTATAGTAAGGTGTCAACATATCATCAAATTCAAGTACTGTTTACTCAAACCTTTTACTCATACTTACTTGAATACTTTTAAGGAGAATAATAATTCATCCACATAGCCTTGATATCATTGTTCCCAAATACCTTGCACATGTTTACTAGCCCCAAACCCCCACCAACATTGGGCATAATATGCATTAAATTCAATCAAAATTACACACCTTATTAAGCACGAACAATCATAAGTAAGGCAACTAACATGCATTAGGCCAAATGAAGCTTGCATGCTTACTAGTCACCATGCCCCTTAGCATTAAAAAAACAACTAATATAAAAAATATATGGATGAATTTCAAGTTTATTTTCCAAATGTTATATTGAATATACTCAACACTAAAAGCTAACAAAGAAATGTTCATGGAGTTATGGCAATAAATTCACAACATACTTTTAGGCCATGTATAGTTCTTCCATTGCACCAATGTCCCAAGCCCTCTTGGACACAATCAACCAAAAAAATCCACGGTATAATATGCACAACATGTAAATGCAACACAAACCCTTTAAACATGATCCTTTGAGGCCATCACAAGGTTCTACAAAAAATGTCTCCATTATAGACCATCTTCATTACTACATTAGTCACATCAGCAACCCCATATTTTAGTTGTAAAAAAATCTCCATAAGTTAGCATCCATGGATCCTTACCACCTTAATCCACACCAACTTTTTTAACAATCTTTGTAGATTGTTAACCATACTAGTGAATGGGCTTCTAGTCCATTTGAGACATGTAGTCCACAACTTAATAGTAGAGTGGCAAAAAAAAAATGAAAACACAACTTCGTGAGGCAACAAAATTGTATGGTCTATGATGAATAGTTAAGGAACGCCGGCTAGAAATAAAGTATTCACGGTCCCATAAAGTGGTGGTCCCTACTATGTCCTTGAGGTGTAGTTGAAGCGGATCATTTGCCTCATCTATTACAAACAATGGGACCTTACCATCCATTACATCTTCAACCCCAACCGAATAATATTTTTCAGATAATGGTTTGCCATGGTAAGAATCAATCCCTAGAAGTCATGTGATCCTTCTAGTGGCCACTGTTCGATTAACATTGGCACCATCCAACAATTACACTTTGACACCCCTGTTAAATTATATGCCCAAAAACACAAAGGAGACACCAACTTCAAAGTAAAGATCCTTCATCAACAAGAAATTATAGGAATGCCCATTTAAAGTAAAGATCCTTCATTAGCAAAGAGATTATAGGAATGCAATTTCAAATAAAGATCCTTCATCAACAAGAGATTACAGGATTGTAATTTCAAACAAGGTTGGAGCCTAGACCTTCTATGGGTGTGCAATTGGCATTTTATACTCTTCAACATCCTTCTATGTCTACAACATTACATAAATATAAGATGTTTTGTATTTTGTTAGCAATTGGGAAAAAATTCATTCACATTAGGTGAAGCCACAATCAACAACTTGTTTGAACCAATTTTTGTTGAGAAAATATGATACTAATAGATGGATCCAACATGTTCAAATGTCAAAGGAAAGCTTTTTGGATATTTGTAACCAAGTGAAGTCTCTTATTTTCAAAACATGATACCAAGTATTGGAAAATGATTCTTGTTGAAATCAAAGTTTTGTGATATCAAAAAAATGTTCAATCAATTGGTGATACCATTTGAATCCAAAAAAATGTTGTTTATAGAATCATGAATTTTTTTTTGGTCGGACATATTGTTTTGAAAGATGTCATTGACACGAAGCCCACCAAGATTGAGAAGGTGAAAAATCTTCCTTGTCCAAAAACAAGAAAAACAATTGGAAACATGTTTGAAACAAGTGGGTTTCCATCAAAGTTACATCAAAAGTTATGTAACCCAACTATACGATCTCACAAAAAAATTCAAACATATATGGAATGCAAATTATGGAAGAGGGGAAGGTGATTGAAACTTTGATAAGCTTAACCTAAATTGCTTTCAATTGCCTAATTTTGATGGCACTAAGATGGTATGTGGACATTTCCAACATAACAGTTGGAAGTATGTGAAAACTTACACAATTGGGATAAGAAGGTACACCGTGCAATGTGCATGGGTGTACTATTCCACATACAAAACATCCACATGATTCACCTTTTTTTTATTTGCATGTGGGGTGGAATTCACATAACCCATCAAATATGTAGTAATGATGTTTTGCACAATGGAACAAAATTGGTTAAAAACAAAAGAATCCTAACACAAAAAACTTTTGAAGATGTTGGAATTGGAGGAAAACCATAAAATTGTCCAAATCTTGTCAAAAGAAATATTTTGACAAAAATGTGAAGCCATATAAGTTCCATTTGAAGGAGATTTGGTTATGGTATATGAACTAGGATGATATATTAAAAAATTCAAGAAATTCCTCCCAAAAAATGGTTGAGGCCACATACATCATCATGGTCTCTTCTAACAACAACACACATGAATTGACCATTCACAATTCATTTTGATGGGAAAAAATATAGGAAGATCAACCAAGATAAAGTCAAGCATTTTCATAATGGCTAAATTGTTTTGACGAAGTAATAACAAAACTAATTGATCCCTTTTGGGACCTAGAATGGAGGTAGGCCTAGTGCCCAATATTATGAAATGTATTAATTTTTTAATGCCAATGTAATTAAGGATTTTCCATGTAATTATGACAAAAGAATTCAAGTGTTGTGAAAGAAAGGTAACAAAAAAAATAAAAATCTTTACTTTGAAAGTGTTTGAAATGATGCCACATGGCATTCTGAAATTTCAAGTTGTGTTTTGAGCCCTCAGGCCTACCTCCACTAACAAATGTGGTGATTGATGGAACATCAAAAAAAATTTACTAGGGATAGAAATAAATTATACTAAAATGGCTTATGGGTAGAAAGATGAATAAATATAATGAATAAATAATACAACCTATGGGCCTCACTTTGAAAATCATTGACTAGAGACATAGGTTTAGATTCATGAATAATTTAAATAACTATTTTGGGTTTAAACATAATTGTAAACAAATTTTGTAAACTTCACTAAATCTTTAAAAAAGAAATTCAAAATAATTAATGATTCATTCATAAGGAAGATGATAATTCTCAAAGGATAACAAGTGGCATAATATTATTGGCTTAAAGTTGTGAATGATAATGTTTAGTAAATGTAGATGAATGGGGTTGATAATTCATTCAAATTTTTTTCCTAATGTTTAAAGGTTTGTGAATGGAACTTCGAATTCAGTATCCTTTTCATGATTCCATAATATTATTTGGCGTTAAACTTTAGGATAAGCCTTTTGTGTAATGAACCTATGGCATAGTAAACTTATACATCATTTTGATCATGGAAGTGTTCACAAAAGCAAACATACATGTTTTTTTATGAACAATCCCTATCAAACAAGGTTTTTATGCATGTGTGGTGAGTTTCCCATTGGGTGTATGCCACATAAAAATCAAGCTTTGAACATGTAAATTATCTTAACTTTCTTCAAATGTTTTTGTACGATATGTGGGTGTTGTGTGTGAATTACTTGTGCAATCTACCTATGTGTTAGTAAGGATTTAATTGAAAATTAACCTTCATCTGCCTAAACCTTTCTTAGGCTACAATTTCAATATTAGTTACAAACATAAAACAATGATGGAAAATTTGAGTTTTGGTTTATAGCTTAACTATGTATGGTTTATACCCTATTTTGGCCAAATTTTCCTAATGATAATCACCATTATTTATACAATTTCCTATGGATGATTGCCATTTTGGCTTTCAAAAACATTGTCGTAACCAAGTTAGTATGTTCGAAAATTATACATACCAAACTAATATCATCATGATGTTGCATTGGTGGGGTATTTGGTCACATCATAATTTGCTGATTTTATGTACTTGATGCAAACTATAATTGTTTCATTGATTATCTTCCTCATCATTTCATGGGAGTGTTAGAATTGGTTTTGATGCAATGATGCCTTCAATTCAATGTTTTGTGATGAAGCTCAAACATCAATCCTCCATAAAAATATTTAACCAAGTTTGGTTATAAACAAGTTATGGAAAATAAAAAGGTTTAAACATCCTTCTATAATGTTAGCTACTTAATGATCGTATGGAAATTTTAAAACATTAAGAAAAATTTCCCATTTAAAATTTGTTCAATGAAAAAATAAATCGTGTTTGCTTACATTTATATATATAGGATGTGGAAGTGAAAGGTGGGTCCACTATGCTACAAGATTGTATCTACTTGGCTCTTGAAGTGGAATATCTTTGGTGTGCTATGTGTCTTGTGTGATGGTCCTCGACCCTAAACCTAAAACATTAGGCTTTGAAAGCAAAAGACTTGCGCACATGGTTGGTGGTCTAGAAAATGAGTTGAGCTTAGATTAGGACTTAAGCATTACCTTGTCGGATCAAAAGCCTCACATAAAACTCTCACAAATCTTTTGTAGAATTAGATATTGGTTTGGTCCTAAACCTTAAAATTAAATGACTATGTTATGAAAGCACAAGACTTACATATAGCGTTGATGGTCTAGATAATGATTTTATATTGGGATTAAGCATTACTTTGCAAAATCATAGGCAAGTTAAATTTTCATTTATTATTATTTTTTTAAAGTTGTGAAAAATGAATTGGTACGAATGATAAACAAATCAACTTAAAGAAAAGAAGGGGAACGAGCTCATAATAAATGAACCATGTCAAACGGGTGGATAAATTTCATCCTCAATTAATTGTAGAAAGACAATAAGAACATGAAGCAATCAAACATGAGGTTGTGGTCCAATCATATACATTGAGCCAAAATCAATGTCAAAAATTGGTGTTGGTCATTTCTATGTCTTAAGGCTTTATTTTCAACAATAATTGCCCTACCATCACACTACAAGAAATATGTCCTTTGTTCACCAAATGTTTTCACTAGATTTTGAGTGAATTCACTAGTCCATTAAATGAGGACTAATGTTTGTAGCCACATCTTGTGATAGTGTCATCATCCCCTTACTTATTTATAGTTTTGTTGTTATCCCCTTCTTTTCATGCACAAAAAATCTTCCATGATGACAACAACTTTTGAATCAAAACTTAAACCCTAACCATAAACCAAGATTCATCATATGACAAAATAATAAAGAAGAATCATGGCATAGTGACATCGAAAGATGATGGTCTCTAATAAGATTTTGAAGAATGTGTCCAATGCCATTTGAACATTACAAGATACAAAAGGTTTTGATTATGAAAGAAGAAAACAAGAAAATTTTAATAAGGTTAAAAATTGAAATAGCATTTAGAACTTGGTCCTTTCCACTAGCACAATCATTAATCACAAATTCAACCATGATATGAATAACAAAGATACTATAAAGTAATTTTGTCAATTTGAAGTTTTGCAACTTTAAAATTGACAATATAAAATTTTAACAAGCTTGAAATTGTCAATTTGATGTTTTGTGCATTTAAAGTTCACAACTTTGGCTATTGTGCATGCTTATGAAAGAGAATTATAATGCTTGATGATTTTCCCACTCCTTGGCATTCCAAACCATCTCCAATATCTTGTTCACCCAATGTATGGAAAGGGTGAACACAATATTGGAAATGGTGATATCAACATTAGTGAAAATATATGGCAATATTGAAATGTTAGATTCCTAGTCTAATGATATGTTTCCAAATTAATGTATGGATGACCATTAGGGTTTAACACTGAAGCTATCCAAGAAAATAATCTTTTATTGTATTTTGAAAATGTAAGGACTTTAAAGCCAAAAGTGAAATTCTCATAAAGAGAAGAGGTAAAGTGCATGGTTAAATCTACCTTATTCAACCTCATGTGATAATGATCCTTTTCTTTTAAAAATGACTATGAAGACCAAACATTGAATAAAATTTCATTCTTAATGTAAATTTCTTTGTGTTGGCATTAGTGGTAGATGTGTGATCACATATTATGCATGTGTAAATGGTTGTGAGGTCAATGTAAGTGTCTAGGGTTATAGTATGGAAGGAAATCATGAATCTTCCAATTTTGTGTTGTTTTTTCATCCAATTTTGATGAGGAGTTAAAATGTGTACTTGGTGTTGGAAAAACATTTCAAAGTGTTCATCAAAGTGATGGATGTGCCTCCCTTTTATGTTGGGTGAAACATAATTTCATTTATTTAATTTTGAACATGATATTGGGTTTCACAAAGGCTTGGAATATCTTGTGCAATTAAATGAAGAGTGCATTCAAATGTCATAAATATTAGGTACCCAACATCAAAAAGATAAACATCTCCCATTTACTTTTAATATTTTCAAAGTTTGTTCACTTTACACATGCAAAGTAGGGAGTTCACATGTGATTGAAAGTGGTTTTTTAAACTTTTGCTTAAATGTATGAAATGGATGCAAAGTTTCATTCTTTTTCAAAGAATCATGAATATCTTATTGATCCTAATGATGTTCATCATAGATAAGTGGAAACATTTCAAAACAAATGGAAATTTGTTGAAAATCAGTAATGAAATAAGAATTATAACGAAGATGATCCCAAAAGGAAAATAAATATCTTATGTGAAACAATGGCATACAATAGTAGCAAATTGTCACATCAATGTTCATGGCAAACACTTATCACAAACACATTCAATGATACTAAAAAAACAAAATTGGAGCATGAATTCATAGATTTGTGGAATGCCACCATCATTCATAAAATAATGTCTCCAATTTTGTGCATCTTGTCAATAAACAACTTCATAATGAATTTCATAAATTTTCTTATGAACTTCTAGACCAAATCTTTCATGAAATATGCATGAAGCACATTGTGCTATGACAATTTTTTCATAACTTTGAAACAAAAACTTATAAAATCATTTATTGTCATTATCATAGAAGTTTGAAACAAAAAATTTGGAACAAAAGTGTTTTAAAGAAATTTCCATTGCCACAACTTAGAAAAGAGAAGAAACACTTTAAATGTAATTATGAATTTCTTTTGAAAATTATGGTACCATTTTTCACTTTCATAATTAAACAATTATGACAAAAAAAAAGTGGAAAGTTCACCATAGATGTCCACATAAAACATAGTGAATATGAACTTGGTTTCAAAAGTGATTTATATATTTTTCTTAGTTATGTACTCAATAGTTTGAAATTTTGCTATGAAAAATTTTAGTGCAAAGTTATAGGCTTCACTTAATAATCACCCAACTATTATGTTCAATTCACTTGTCCTTCCAAATGTCATTTATTAAAGCCATCACCTTGGATTTTTTAATTGCATTAATCCAAAAATGGGTGCAATTCACTAACCTAAATCATTACAAGATTTTTAAAATGAAATAAACTCATCACACTTTAATCATTTCACCTTGCCTAAAGTTATGTTAACATAAGGGTCACTAAATAATCATCATGTTTCAATATTAATTGACATAATTCATTACTAATTGAATTAATTCATTATAGTAAATAAGTTTTTTTTAAATATTAAAAAAAATATTTTATAGGTTATTGTACCCAAGGTTATTTTCAATTATTTACTTTAGGTTATTTTAAATTATTCTACTTTATTGTATTATCAATTATTTTTGGATATTCCACTTTAGGCTATTGTATAGTATGTTATTATTGATTATTTCAAGTTATTCCAACTTAATTTATTTTTAATTATTTTAAGCTGATCCACTATAAATAATTCTATTTTATTCCACCCATTGTTATTTTAAGTTATTTACCTTAATCCCTTCTTGTTTATTTTAAATCATTCCACCCTTTAAATATTCTAAGTTATTCAACTTTAAGTTATTTTACCAGATACTATTTTTTTATTATTCTAGGTCAATCCACAATAAACCATTTAAAATTATTATACCATAGGTTTTTTTAATTATTTTGGCCTATTATAGGCTATTTAATCCAAAGTTATTTTTTATTATTTTAAGCTATTTGGGGTTTTTTTATGTTATTTTTTACTATTTTCTGTTGTTTCACTTTAGGTTATTAAATGATTCTACTTTAGATTATTATCAATTATTTTAGGTTATAACCTAGGTTATTCTAAATTATTATATCTTAAGTTACTATTGGTTATTTTATTTTAAGTCATCTTAGGCTATTTTATTTTAAATTATTACAATTTATTATAAATCCACATACCCATTAGTCAAAATCCCACTTCAAAACAGGGTTGTTAAATAAAAAAATAAACATCAAAACATGAAAAAAAAAACATTTAAAAAAATATTACCCATTGGAAGGTACTCCTAACTTTTTTTTAAAAAAAAATTAAACATTTAAAAGAAAAATAATTCTTTAATAAATTCAAAACTGAAAATGGAAAGTTAATGGGTAGTTACTTTGGAATCTTTGAATAGTCCTTCTATCATAAAAAATACATCACTAATGAATTGGTTTCAACCCTTGTAGTGTTATTTTACATTAGTTGTATTTTTTTGTAATTATTATTCTATTATAGTTACCTTTAGTTTTTGGACACTACATTTGTCATAAAAAATATATCACTAACGAATTATATTCATCTTCAATGGTTGTTATCTTCCATTGGCAGTTCTATTACAATTACCATCATATTTGCAATTGTTATTAAGTGACTGATTTTCACCAAACATTTTAAGAAATGGAATGAAAATAAAACTTAACAAAACTTAAACTTATAATATTTTATACCAAATTAATATTGATTATTCACATTGCATTTAAGAATTCAAGCTAAAACCAAATAACAAGAAACGATGTGACACAACCTTTCATCTTTTATTCCATTGTTTTTTCACATAGTACAATATTCCTTCTCTTTTAATCTTTCGTGTTTTTCTTTTGAACTTCACATAGAACAACATGCATGAAAAGAAAATGAAAGGAAAATAAACAAAAAATGAATTTTAAAAAAAGATTAAAAATAAAAATGCATAAGGTCCCACCCCATAAGTCATATAGACCTCATCATTTCATATATTTTAAACCTATTCAAATTTCCATCACATTTATTAATTGATTAACAAACTCATGTCAATGATTTTATCTTTAAAATTTAATTATTCAAATAACTCAAGTGTCTAATAACTAAGGAATGGTAAATAAATACCTATTATTAATAAATAAATAATTATTACAATGTCCATTAAACTAACTAAATTAATAAATTTACTTTATAAGTTGACTATTTTTTAACTAATTTTATATTTTTATGTTTCATAAATAATTCATTGATGATATTATCATCAAGTAACATTTCCATTCTAAAATTCACCTTTGATCATTTTTCTTTATGGTGATAATTACTATTAATTAACATATATATATATATATTACATTAAATTATCATAGGTTAAACCCTAAAATAACCTAAAGTTACATAACCTAAAATAAACTATAATACAATAGCTTAAAATAATATCGAGTAAGTTAGACAAATGAAAAATAACATAAGGTACAATAATCTTGAATAACTTAAAATGAAATCATTTAAAATAATTGAAAATGGCATAAAGTGGAATTTTTTAAATTAAAAATAACTTAAGGTATAATAATTAAAATAGATTAAAATAATAAAAAATCAAAAATAGCTAAAAATAACATAAGGTAAAATATTTTAGAATAACATAGAGTGAAATAATCTATAATAATCAATAATTGTCCCGACGCTAACCTTAGGTTCGCGACCAAAGCAAAGGCTTGCAAAGGTGCAAGTTGAGAATGAAGCCCGGAATCACATTTCATGCTCCTAAGAATTTAAAAAAGTGTGAGATAATGAACCCACACATTCATAAATGGGCTCCCACTTTGGGAGTTAGAGTCCCAATGGACTCCCAAATTTCTAGAGAGCGATTTCAAGGGGTCAAAACTCATGGGATTGAAAAGTTTTTTATACCATGGGAAAAAATCTTGAGATTTAGATGTTTTAAATGGGTTCGCATGACCCATTTGGATACTTAAAACACAAGTTATGGCCAAAGGTTGGGAATCAAAATGCCAATTTGATTCCCGACCATTAAAAGTCAGGAATCGCTTTGATTTACTTGCGTGCAGTTGGCGTGCCACATATCGTTGAAAAACTTTCGACAAGGCTACAACTTTGCTTTAAATTTCATTTCAATCGAAGGTTTGCACAAAAAGTTATCGGCCTCCAAAGTCGTAGAAGTTTCAATTTCGAGAATTTCGAGACTCCCAACTTGAGAGTTTCGGGACAAAATGATATTTGGGTGGAGGCCCCATGGCCAAACACAAAAAATACTATAAGGGGGAAGGTGATGGCTTCCCCCGAGTTCGGGCCATGGTGAATCTTGTGAATCCGTGTCTACCCATAATTTATCCTTGCATCAAAAACGTTACAACTACGCATTAACCAACTTGTTGTTTGGTTTGTTTGCTTTGTGTGAATAGTTGACTTGCTTGTCATTCTTCCTAATCCTTATCCTGGGATTCCAACACATTCCTTTTACCTCTAAAATGTTGCGAACTAAAGAACGCATCCCAACTCTTTTTTCGTCCGTTATTTTCATTTTTGGACTCGCATTTGAGTCTTATTAACGCACCCCAAACTCCTTGGTAAATTCAATTGTGAGTCTAAATGTGAAAACAACGAAAGGATAAGGAATTGGGGCACGTTCCTTGACTTATAACACTTTGGGGTAGAAGGGAGTGTTGGAGGTTCGAAATTGGGATTAAGAAAAGTGACAAGCAAGTTAATTATTCACATGGACCTACACAAACCAAACAACAAGTTGGTTAATGCATAGTTGAAACACTTTTGGTGCACAAACGAGCCATAGGCAAACAAGGATTTATAAAACTCACCACGGCCCGAACTTGGGGGAAGCCACCACCTTCCCCTTTATATTATTCTTTGTGTTTGGCCATGGGGCCAGCACCCAAATGTCATTTTTGTCTTAGGACTCCCAACTTGGAGTCTTGAAATTAAGACTCTCGCAACTTTGCAGGCTCATAATTTCTTTTACAAACCTCTGATTGAAATGAGGTCTAAAGCAAAGTTTTAGCCCTCATCAAGATCTTTCGAACAATATGTTGCACACCACTTGCACGCAAGGAAATCAGGGCGATTCCTGACTTTTAATGGTCGGGAGTCAAACTACCAATTTGACTCCCAACCCTTCTTTTAGTCATAACTTATGTTTTAAGAACTCAAATGGGTTATGCAAGCTCATTTTAGACATCTACGTTCCAAGATCTTTTCAATGATATGATGAACTTTTCAATCTAATGAGTTTTGACCCCTGAAATTGCCCTTTAAAAATTTGGGAATCCATTAGGACTTTAACTCCCAAAATGGGAGTTCATTTAGGAATGTGAGGGTTCATTCCCTCACACTCTCTTGCACTCCCATGAGCATGAAATGTGATTCTCGAGCTCACTTTTAGCCTGCACCTTTGTAAGCCCTTGCATTGATTACGAACCCAAGATTAAAATTACGACACTTATGAAAAATTTGGGATGTATCAATGATAGTTTTTAAATAATTTAGGATGGAATAACCTAAAATAACTAAGGGTGGAATAGTAAAAAATAACTTGAAATATAATAGCTTAAAATAAATAATTTAATTAAAAACATTTTAAAATAAACAAAAATGAACTAAAATAAAAAAACTTAGAATAGTCAATAATAATTTATAATTAATATAAGAATTTAACCTATAGTAACCTACACATAGGTTAAGAAAAAAATGTACATAATATATGATGATATATCATTTCATTTATTTAAATAATGATTTAATGGTTAAAATTTTGTTTATTAAAATGAAAGTGAAAAGAGGTGAAGGGTTCAAACCTTTACATTTACACTTTAAATTGTTGGGTTATATGGTTTAAGTTACTTTACGTTTTTAAATGTTTAACATAACATAGGTTCGTAACCTAATTTAGGTGGTCAAGGTTAAGGCTTAAATGGTTAGCTATTTAACCTTATTCAATTAGGAATTAAAAAATTAGTTAAATGAATTAACTATTCATAAATTCACTTTTTTTAACAATCAATTTGATTCATTATGGGGTTTACCATTTTTGCCATGGTAAATTTGTTCAAATTCATTCAAAATTCAATGGAATACATAATGAACAAGGACACACATTGATAGAATGTTGTGATAAACATAAAGTTCAATAAGCCCATTTTCCATATAAGTTTTTATTGTTCGACTTTGATGAAATCCTTACATTTTCACTTTTCTTTCAAAAATTTCATACATGATTTACATCAAAACATTTGACTTCATAAATTTGATTATTCATGAATTTTTTCATTATAATACAATCATTGCATTCAAAGTGAAATTGTAAAATAACAATGGGTTTTTCATTTTTCAATTTGGAAATTAAATGACTTATTTTTTATGTAAACAAATTTATCATGATAATTTTTTAAATCCATACTCACAATTTACCAAAAAAAAAAAAAAAAAAAAAAAAAAAAAAAAAAA
>Ga0209611_10001011_pt1 | contig 46232 bp, 37 predicted proteins | sample S1TSphgellanicum_3_FD_187693 | JGI IMG/M metagenome (GOLD analysis project Ga0209611, IMG submission 187693) | Host-associated microbial communities from peat moss isolated from Minnesota, USA - S1T2_Fc - Sphagnum magellanicum MG (SPAdes) (version 2) | ecosystem: Host-associated > Plants > Peat...
AGGTGGCTGGAGTGGCGTAACCATGGGTTGCCCTCACTCGTTATAAACAAAATTTACAACATTAAGACTTTCCATTTAAATAAAAAAATGTGTAAGTTTTTTTACACTTGACACATGTTTTCATATTATAAATGTGATAATGAATTTTATGACATTTGTGAAATCTTTTGTCATAAAAACATTTCAAAATAATTTCATCACCATAGTTAATTTCCTTACTATGATTATAGATCCACATGTAACTTTTGTAATGCCTTCACTTTGTTATGTTTAACACCCAAACTATTTATTATGTATCATTATTTTGTCTCTGTATATCTTATAAGATTATGATAAGTTTGATGCACATATCACACAACAAATTTAACATGCAACAAATAAATAATGAAAATCATTTGAAGTTCATTCATTCATAGGTTGGTACATTTTACACATGAATAAATTGTGTTTGATAAATGAAATATAACCCTATAAATGAATTAATGAATGTCACACAAATTTCACATCTTTTTATAAATCCATGTGTTAAATGTGTTTTTAATGCACGATATCAATGCATGAAATGTATGAATTATGAATGAACAAATTTTGCATGATTTCCATTACTCAATCATGAAATGTTAAGTTCATGATGCATAGCTAAAATATAAAATTTATTAGGCTTGAGATCTTTTAACATTATGGTCGGTCATTTGGCTCATCATTAGGTTACTTTACTTGCTTTTTCAAAAGGGTTGGCCTTCCCTTAGTGATTTGATTTGCTACCCCTATTTTTTTGGGATGTTGGTTGTCAATCATTTGTACACTTGTTATTTATTTCTAGCAAGATGATCACCTTATTCTTTTCAATGTAATGACACATGCTAAAATTGTTATTTTTCCCTTCCAATTGGCATTATAAAATACCTTAGTTTATTACTTTAGATTGTTTATTTTCAGGTCCCCCCTTTGAAAATCTTATGGTATAATTGTATCCTCATTTACAAGTTTTTTTAATAAACCACTTACACGAACAAAAGTTTGCCACACTTGTAATAGATGTTCCTATAAACATCATGTGACCATGCCTTCACTCCTTATGCAAGTGCAACCATGAACGTTTGGTTATTAACATGTCCTATCACACCTACATTCTATTTGCTCTTGATTCACTTCTTTACAATATTACATATATGCCTTGGCTTTTCCACATCATATAGTCCTACATTTTTCACATTGTTAGTGTGAACATATTATTGCTTATTTAGGTATCCATTTGCTTTGGTGCCCATACAAGAATAAATACACTACAACCCATGATATTCTTCAAGATATCATTGCAACTATTGTTTTAAAAAGTGGAAAACATATATAGAAATAGGTTTCCCACCTTTTCCTTGTCACACTTAGTGACAAGTCAATATTCCTATCACTAGAAATGACTTTTTTGATTTTAGTGGATGTTATCATTACTAACATGACCCATTAAAATATGGTATAGCGTGCATTGTCCAAGACAACACATGCAATGGCAATTGTCATTTAGGAAAAAACACAATCATATGTAGAATGTGCATTAGAAAATGATTTCATTATCTCATAAAGAAAGGAATTATGGTTGTTTTCATTTTTGTGTTGACTCCTTTTTTTACTTCTTGTGCTCAAGCCATTGTAGCTTGTCATCAATGATCATCTTTAGTTCCCTTGTTGTTTATTTCTTATTATATGTAGTGTGTGTCCATGGCTTTCCAACATGTGCAAGCCATTGCAATTCTTCAACATGCTACCATGCTTGAAAAAAAAATTTCATTTCTTCCAAGGTAGCCAGCCAATGCACCTCCATTGCTAACCAATTTGTGGCATACGACACATTTTTAATTCACAATCTTCTATTTTATTAGTGTAAAAGTGATGTCTAGATTGTTATGTTCTTTAGTGACATGTGTATTGTTGGGGTTCTGAATCCAGTAAAAGGCTGTAGTATAATATTTAATAAAAACCATTGAATGGGGGCAAACTTTTGAATTTTTAGCCCTTGGTATTTTTGACAAGCCCAAAGACATCCTATGGAAGCTGCTAGAACACATGGGAATACACTCATTGGAACGTATATAATGGGAGGATTGATATGTTCACAAGGTCATTTTGCATGAAATACATGTGCTACTGATTTTGGGGATTTACTCCTGGAAGTTATCCAGTCTATTAACACAATTGAGCATCCCATTATGTTGAATAATTGCAAAGATTGCAAGTCCTAGACTCTTTCTCCTTGAATGTAAAAGTACTGCTGAGGCAAGTGATGATCAGTTACCTACCAAATTCTTTTTTGCACTAGATATATGGACTTCTTTGAGCTTGTTCTTGGAGTGAGAGTTTTCCAGCCATAAATACGCAGGAGCAGGACGCAAGAAAAGTAGTACCTGCTTCTGAAAACATTGTTGTGGGGTTGTCCACATATTCATTTTAGTCCCTGAAGGTCAGCCAGCACTGGAGCTTTCTGGTGGACTTGAATCATTTTGGTTGCCTCTTCATGGAGACAACCCACAAGCACCTCTTGCACTGGCTTGCCTGAACATGCAAGCAGACTCACCAGCTGTGTGTTTTAACCACTGAAACCCAAAAACACAAGACATTTATGAGTTTCACTTGGTTTCAGTTCACCCTTTCATTTTGAGATCTGCCTATGAGGATCTGCCTAAACAACACTTCATCACAGGCCACAGAACCAAATGTCACAGCAGAACAGGAAAATGTGAAAAGTTAGCTAGAGACTGAAATGAGAGAATTAAAGCAGCAGGATTTTCAGACAAAATGCCAAGGATGTCTCTACCCTATATTTCATATGTTACACTGTTTGGAGGCATGGAATAACAGAAATAAGCTCATTCATCAATTTAAACCCTCTTTTTTGTCTTGGTTAGACATGCTAATGAATTTGCTTTCTAAAGTATGAGATTGTTGCCTTGCTACCTTGGACGAGACAACTTCAACCCTGAACTCTGTGACCTCTGTAATTTTTTGCGTCTGTTGTCAGCCTCCTTGTTTTTCGAGCAAATGTGATCAAGTGCGTCTTTTGCCACCTGCCAGCAGCAATGTAGTAAGAGGTCATCTTGGGAGAACAAGATTACGTACAATGAGCTGGCTGCAAGAGAGGTGAAATGAGAGGGATGACAATTGGAGGCAAGAGCAGCTCTGTCAGATTAAGTTCTGGGATAGACAAAAACCATTTCAAATCAGCAAGTTAAAAACTACTGAAAGAATAAGAGCATTCCCATTTTATGCCTCTAGAGAGCACCTATGGAAAAAGAGTTTCAGAGGATTACAGGCAGATTTTCACATAAGACCTCAATGCACCCTGCTTGCACAATTGATGTGAGTGCGTGGGGGGGGCCATGCATCACTAAATACTTTATCAGTGTTGCAGCTCGACCTTTGCAGGCATCCTCATAGGCAGATCTCAAAATATCCATGAGACCAGCGAGGGGTTTAGCTTCAAATAAGGCTTTGCAGACTGCCTTTTGCAATGATTCATCATCTGCCAGCATCACCTAGGTCACATTGTACAACATCATGAAGTGTTCAGATAAAATAAAACCTAAATAACTGAAATTCCTTCTTGAAACCACAATCTGATACAAGATGATATGAACTGCTCTGTCAATTGTACAAGTTCAGTAGGAGATTACCAATATCTTGGTGGCATAGACCTTGGCTCTTGCAGGCTTCGCAGGCTTCACAGGTATTCTTTGTAAGATGTCAACTAAGACATCAACACCTTTATTCGTGACTATAACAGTTTTCCCGTGATCATCCTCGGCAAACTTCTCGAGTGCAATCACTGAATAAGTGATCACATCTGTGAACTCCATCTCCTGTTGTAGGTGTACCCGCAAGAGTTTTGTGATCAGAAAATGTGCGGCACCATCATCTTCCAGAAGCTTTTTGCAGGCATCAGACCCTAGACATTATCATTCCACAATCAAAGGTTATGGTTGTGGTTGTCAGAGATTCTTCCAGAATCTGTGTATCACATATTCATCTCAAATGGGAAATCACCTACTGATGGGATGATCCCTCTCACCTCTACATCCTCTCCAACAAGATGCAGAAACTATTGCTAAATGACTCTGTCTAGATATGGTACCTGCAAGACTAATGTTCCGTATGATGACAATCATGTTCAGCAGACCCTTTGATGACAATGTGTTAGCCATCTCATACAGGATGCCAGGAATGTCCGAGTTCACAATTGCCCAGCGGATAGACTGCTTTTCTGTGTCAGTACTGTCTGTAATGATGTCACAACTTAAGTTCGCTAAGATGAGCAACACCAAATCCTGCATAGCATGGCCACAGCCTGTCCACCCACATCAACATTTATGTACTATTCAAAGGGTACCCTCACCTTGCCAGCACAAAATACCCCTCAAACTAAGCAGCCACAATCTTCTGGACACTTTTACTTTCCAGTTCCACTAGACTGGCTTTATCTCTTTCTTGTGAAGTTATTCTGCTTGTCCTTATCTGCTTCCTGAATTGAAGAACATGAAAAGTGCCATTCTGATGCTTCATTGCAAAAGAAGCTGCTCCTGACCTGTATGCTGTCACTGTTGCTCTGGAGAAGGGGAACAAGGAAATCAAGCACTTTCTGTTTATATGCAGAAAGTTTGCCACTGGACTCCCTAGTCACAACTTCAAGTGCTTCTAAGACCTCCTTGTACTGCTCACCAACCAGATTAATCAGCAATCCACAATTCGCGATGATTTCTGTACGGTCTTCCAGCTCACTGAAGAGCCTATTGATCACCACTGCAGCTGCTTTTTTACCCTCAGGATCAGGGCAGTGTTGCAAGAGTAGGAGCAAAGCTTGTGAGCTGTGAGGATCATTCTTCATACATGTACAGCCTTCACTACTTTCACTGAGTGTCCTCAAGGCCAGTGCAACATTGACATCATAGAATCTAGAGGAAACTATCTGATTCAGAGCAATTTTGACAAATTCTGCCTTCATCAATGCTGGCTGGTTTTCCTTTGTCTTCAGAAGCTCTGCTAGACCTTTTGCTGCTAGTGGCTTCAGAGTCTCCTCCTCAAGGCATTGCAGAAGTATCTCATGGCCACTGGCATCAATTACAGCTTTCTGCGTAGGGCTCTGCAACAAACATTAAATCAATGGTGATGAGCATCCCTGATGAACTGTTTAAATTGTTATCATTGGGTATTATCATATGGCAATTTACTGTCTCTAGCCTAATGTGTTACAGTATAGGGAGTTGCCTCAGGATGTGACCTAATTTGAACTAAGTGGTCAGTGTGCATACATAAAACAGCCAGTCATTGACACTATCCTGAAGGATGGTAAAATGATAGTTCAGGGCTCATCCAATGACCAGTCTAGGGTCAGCACATGTTGGTCCAGCGACACAGGAATTTGGCATGTCTTTGGCACAACAATGATACAAGCAACTAGTCTTCAGCATACACTATGACTAAAGGTCAGGCGATTCAGAATGGATTCCCAGGCTGACTTGCAAACCAAGAACTTGAGCTCAATTTTCCAACCAAATTGGTGGGTGCACCTCTAAAATGCTCTAAAAACTCTCAACAGGACTTTTAGTAGCTGTACAATCTCTGTTGAGTGTATTGCAGGTTACGATGCTAACATCTCCATTGCCTGTTTGGTAAATGTGTTCAGCATTGAGATGTGAAGAATTAATAGAGAGGGTGGTCTTATAAACCTGGGAATACTCGTCCCCCTCACTTTGACAAAACAATATCAAAGTGGATATCAGCTTCTCTCTGTACTCCATGTCACTAGGTTGCAGGTTGAGGAGAGCATCAAGCACATTCACTTTTGCAATTGCAATCTGCAAGCGGACTTGTGAGTTGGCTCCAGCAAAGTTTAAAAGTACATCAGCAGCTCTCCGTGCTGCAGTGGCATCCTGACATTGCAGTAGGTCTGCTATCAACTTTACTGACCTCAGAGCAATCTGTGGATTATCTTTTGCCACCAAACTGAGTAGGCCAACAGCAGCCCTCCGACAATCTGGGTCCCATTGAGCACCAATGAAGGTAAGGACTTCATCCACATGAAGTGAATCTGTCACAAGGACTGGGTTTTCAGAAGTAAATGCCAAGGCCTCAAGTGCAACTACTGCATCACGTTGGCACTTTGTGCTCTCAGGGTCCAACAGCAATCCCTGAAAAGAGACAAAATATCACATTTTGAGTTGCTTGACAGTACTCCAAACATTTCAGTCAAATTCATCAAGAAAAATGAAGGGAGTCAGATAGACAACACTCCTGCAATGATTTCCTTTCTGCGAAAGGAAAATGCTAAGCAAAAGAAATGTCTAGTACTGTGCTCATCTAGGAAGAATATGATGTTCACAGAAAGAGCTCCAGTCACTAAACATATCTATAAAACTACAGAGGAAAATCCACAACACTTGGAAGGTAACCACTGTGTCAGCTCCAATCACTAAACAACACAATTATTGCTACTGCATGCTCTAGAGAGATAGCTTAGGGTCTCTACTACTGACATCACTGTGCCTCATACATTCTTAGTTGTAAACACATGCATGAGGGACTACAATTAAGTTATAGCTTGTCTACCTTCAGTACATCAACAGCTCCTGAAATTTCAGTGCCCATAACCCCATTCTCTTGGAGTTTTTGAGCAATCTTCTCTCGACAAGCAACAATCTTAGATCCAGCCAACTTCAGTAGAGTTGCGGCTCCACCAGCCTCATATATAGCAGTTTCATGTTGATCACTCCTAAGAACAAGGATCTCCAAGAGTGCAAGAATGTCTTGTGAAAGTGCTTCTGAAATCTGTCCTTCTTGGTGAAGAATTTCAACAAGGATCTTGATGCTGGTGCTTGGAAGGACTGCTGTGCTACTTGGATGTGACAAACAAACTCCCAGCAACTTGATGGAACAGCTCAACAGCTCTGCTTCCTCCTCCCTATCATTGTGTCGAACCTCTCCAATAACTTTAAAAAGGGCAGAAACCAAATCTTTCTCCACAAGCAGCTCAACGTCATGCATGGATCTCTGCTGCTCCTGGGCCATCAGCTGCCACAAAACGTTAATGGTAGCTTTCCTTCCATCAATCCTTGGAAGCTGTGGAAGTGCACGCACAAGAAACTTCATGTCCCTGTGACACTGCTGTAATGTTTTGGAAATAATTCCATTATGAACACCAGACGCCAATAGTTGCTCTAGAGCAACCAGTGCATCCTCAACTAAATGTGATTTCGGGTCACCTGCAAACATAAACCAGTACACAATCAAGGCTTAATTACCAGGTCTTGTAGAAGGACAGCACTAGTAACTAAGACACTCTTTCCAGGTTAAATAAAGTAGAGTCCATATCTCCCTCTCCTTCATTTCTTCTACTATATAACAAATCCCAAAGTCAGTTGCACCATATGAAAAAGATAGGTTGCAGAGATCCAAGAAACTGCAGGATCCTGTTTAAAACTAGAGCATCTGTCAAACCAAGAGGTGAACCACCTCATTCAAGTTAGAATGGACTATTTCATTTTTCAAGAGTCCTCCAATGGTTTAGGCCATAAGAAGAAATCACAGGGGACAGCAAGCAGACCTTTTGCCAGACAGAGCAATGTCTTGGCAATTGTCTCAGTGGATTCAGCATCAGTTGCATCTGTTGAACAGCTGGCCAGCCGTGTTAAACCCTTGATGCATGTCTGCTTTACATCTTGGACATAAGAGGCATCCCCATAGCTTATGTTCCAGAAGGTGAAAAATGCATGAACAATGCCCTTCTGATTTCCAAAAATAATATCCCGGATCTGTGCAGAGTGGATAACCTTCAGTCTTTTGTGCATGAAAAGAGAGAACTGATTAACATGTTGGGCACCACCAGACCAATCAATAGACTGAGGAGATGGTATATAACTAACAATTTGTTGTTCTTCTACACAGCATGTTGATCAGGGTACTCAACTGGACCACATTTGGGAATCTTATGAAAAGATCTGTTTCAGGAGAATACCCAAAAAAGTACATGAAACCTCAATGCATGCCTCATAAATCACATGTGAGAATTGCTGTAGCAAATGAGAGCAAGGGCTAAGGTTCATTGCCTCTTTAATGACCAGGATGTTGGCCATTGTCTTTGCAGCAAGCAGGCGAGTTTCCAGCCCACCCTTTTCCATGAGCTGGATGAGTCTTTCCCGAGATTCTTGCACTAGGGTGCAGATCTCAAAAAAGTCATCATTCTTGTTATCGTCCCTGCTTTCAGCTGTGAGAGCTTCCATCACCTTAACCTGTTGATTGCAAGCACCAGCCAAGAATCAGCGGCATCCCCTACTCAAATCAAATCCCTGCCCCAACTTGATATCAACCCATGAACTTGATAATCCATGGTCCATGATCCATGATTCACATTTCCAGGCCAGATCAATTGATATATAACATACCGCAGGTTTGGCAATTGTTTCATCATTTGATTGAAGCAGTCGACTAAGCTCTGGCACAACTTCTGCTTCTAGCACTTCATGTTGCCAATGTGGCCAATGTGAATTTGTTACAATATGATGTAATCGGTTTAGAGTGAGGAGAACAAGAGGCGGCTTATCCGAACCCAGGCCAGGCACCAAGTCCAGCACTGCCAAACCCCGTGGAATTTGCAGCCTCCTTGAGCCAGTCTCTGAATTGCTAGTAGAAGCAGACATTTTCCTCCACCTATTTGGAAAACTTTTGTCAGGTAATATGTTGAGGATGCTACCATTTCTGTTGTGTATCTTATTCAAGCAGAAAGATGTCAAATTTAGCACAAATTTCCAGTCTGATGGACAAAGCACCTGCACTTTCAATTAGCCAATCAAAAGCCAAAAGGGCAGAGGACAGATGGAAGACATAGATTGAGATAGGAGCAGACCAAGCTATAACTCCTTTCAGAGCAAGGTTGTCAACTGGATTGTAAAAATGGACATTGCTCTGTGGACAACTGGTACGTCCTGAAATGCATCGCCGGCAGTAGGTGTAACCTGAACCAATCAAGACTGGATCATCCATCACTTTCTTGCATATCTTGCAAATGATCTCCTGTGGGAGTGGGGCCAGGTGCGGGATGCGTCCTCTTTGGAGTTTCTCAGCTTCAAACTTCTCGATCTCATCAGCAATCTTCTTTGGCAGTCCACTTTTCATCTCCTATTGCATAAATACCAGGACAGGGTGCAAAGAGAATCAATAATTAGACAGCCATTAGGTTCCCAAACCCAGAATGCACTGAGACAAACAAATGTACAGAACAGTTAAAATCAAGACCACAAGTGAAAAAGAGAAATATAGTCCAGAAACAATGAATGAACAATCCAGAGCTCTAGTATCTCCAACTAACAACTCCCAAAGAGGCACATGGACCTTCTATCATGAAGGTCCCTTCCATCAGCTAGCACATTAGATAGAGAATGCACTGGTGAACTTCACACAGGAGGGTGTGTGCTCATGATTTCATGTACAAACCTTCCAGTCACTATTGATGGCTAGCCAATTCAGGAGACATTCCATGACTGGATCCAACTTCTGTTGCACCTGAATGCAAGAACCACTTAAATATCATGAAAACCCACAACAGCATCCAACATAGTCTCAATAGGTTCAGTGAAATCAACCTCAAATCACTCTCTGAACAACCATCATTGTCACAAACACTTCTAATGCATACATATTGTTGCGGCATTTTGCTTACACTTCTTACGGCATGGACAGCTTTGAAGACACATCATGCAGTATGACCATATAGTTTCCTGCATTTCACATACTGGACTTTCTAGCTTGTTGTCAACTAACATTTAGCAAGTAGCTCCTAGTTAGCAGCTTTTCCTACACTCCAAACAAAACCTTGTGTGGCTGGGTAGTCACAAGATCAGTGCCTGGCTCCGGTTCCCCTTTTCCTACTAATGTAGGAAATAATCCCCTTCAGTAGCACAAATTAGGAGAATGAACTAAACCAGAAAGATGTCTCAAGGACTCTTGACTGCAATTGTTGTCTTGCATGGGGTTGGCAGAGCCCATTCAGTTACTGCAGAAATCAACAAACTCACATTTCTTTGCAAAGAAGTGTGCAGAAATGCGAAATGTACCTTAGAGGTCAAGGCCACCCGATGCTTTTCAGGATTACTCTTATCAGTGAGTAGGCCATTAAACTCCTCCAGACTCTTCAAAATGTTGTCCATCTCCTTATCATTCTTGACCTGTGCCAATCCAGCTCAATTTACTCTCTTGTTCATAGTAGCAATAGCTCTATCAGGTTTCTGAGGATTTCTCCTCCTGTAGTGTTTATTCAGTTGGTTGGCAACTGAAGCTTAACCATTTGTCTTCCTTCTTGGGTGAAGAGTCCCCAAAGTGCATATCATCTCTGCACATAAACACCTTGACTGGACTTTTCAAAGTCTCTAGGCTAGGCCTTAAGGGCCTTGCTTCAGCAACTGTAAGCTTTGGATAGTTGCCACATTAAAATCACACATACAGGAGGAGGTCTGTGGGAGGAAATCTGGAAATCTACCAAAATTCTGTTGTCCCACCTAGCATGGGTGTGTGAGGCAAAAGCCTTATGAATACAGTCCTCTGAATTCTCCCTCTGGTCCGTCAGTCCTGTGAGTTGTCAATGGGACATGTCTTTCTCCTTCCTACCTTGCTTGTCTCTTGTTACATCCAAACCAGAACTCATGACGAAATCATGCATATCCCAAATACTACAGCAGGATCTATTTAGCATTGTGTGTTACCTTTTGAAGGCATTCTTGAGCTTCATTTAACTTTTCACCAATCTCCTCAATGAACATATCACCAAAAACATCACTTAGCAGGATGAGGCGGAGCTCACAAGTTCTCCACTTATCTGCCACTCTGATTTCAATAATGTAAAGCATCATCAGCAACCAGAGCATCAGTTGATACAAATGAATAGGGGAAAGCAGATTGCAAAGAGTTATAACTAACTCTTAAGATGTTGGTCAAGGTTCTTAAAAAATTCAGCTCCAACACATTCACTCAATCTCTGACTATTAACAAAGAGATCCCATTCTTGCAGCATAGGATCCCACAAATGATAGAATCAGAAAAATTTCAGGAGAAAGGGCAAAATCAGGTTGTGTGTAGAGATACCTGAAAGTACCTTCCAGGGCTCCATAAAGAGCAGAGAAGGCAGATTGAGCTGCTAGGTCAGACCAGCTCCTGCCACACAGCTTTTGTAATAGTGGACTTAACTTCTCAATCTGGTTGATCAGCAGGTGTATGTGTAGGGGTGACTGTTCCTTCTGGCAAGAAATCGTCTCCAATTCTAAGATGAGCTTACCGACCTGTGACACCATCCACATCGGATAGAGCTCTTCCCTCACCATCTTTGTGAAATTCAGGCTGCAAAAGAAACATACTCAATCAGCTAATAATCACTCTTAGCCCTGTAGTGCATTGTTGCAACTGCCAAAGTCACAACATGAGTCATTGACACCTCTTGATTAAACCCTTACAAGAAAAGCAAACACTGCAAACAGAGGGACCTGCTGCTCCTCCATGGTAAGCACAACGTTTGACAACCACCCATGGCACACTCAGAGAGAAATGTCTTATGGACTTTGCAAGGAAAATCAAGCTTCAGATAGGAAACAAAGCAGCAAAATTGTATGGCTTCAATGATGCTTGAAAGATCAGCAGCATATCTACAGATGGAATCATCAGTAAACCACTGACCTAGCCTTAGAGGAAAAATCTGTTGTTCATCATCCGAACATCCAATCTGAGATATCCCACATACTTTGAACAAGTCATGTTCTGTTACTTCTTCACCATCAAAGAACTCCCTCAAATGTCCAGTTTAGTTTTTGCACTCGCCATTTGAAGCAACAGAAGAGCCCAAAACATATAACAAAGAGCGAATGTAAACTTCGCTCCAACTGTCTTTTAGTACTCTTTTTTCTTCTCTCTTCCTTCCCTGCACGCCTTCCAAGAAAGAGCCACCAGGTGACGACCTTTCTTCCTGCTGCGAATTAACTAGGAACCAAAACCCTAATTCTGCATACAATAATCCTTTGCCAAAATGCTACGACTGCAACTCGAAAGTGGAGAAGTTGCTCGACACGTTTTTGTAAACAGAATAGGAATCCAAAATGTGGGAGCTGGAATGCGGATCAAGTATTCACTACTCCAAATGGGTTTTCTCTCAATCCTGTACACTACAACACCCATTCCTTCCTGCACAGACAGAGATTTTTTTGTGAAAAATCCAGGTTCATCAAGTGTAAGATTTTTTCATCAAGGAATATGCCGGATTTCAAACAGGGTGCAGCTACAAGATGGCCCCGAATTGTACCACTAGTGGATCCACAAAGCTCCTCAGCACTTCTGCTAGAATCTACAACCCTCTTCTTTTTGCCGAAATTTTCTAGGAGCATGATGATGATGGGTGTGATTGGGTTGATCAAACTTCACCAATATTCTATGTTCTTTCCCAGTAGTTCGGTCCATTGCAGGCCTCCTCGACCCGACTTGGCCGCCAACCCCGCCCCCCACTAAGAGCATCTCCAGCTGTGTTCAGTATGTGAATCTGCAAAGTCACATTGGATGAAGAAAAGTCAACATATCAGGAAAATGGTTTTGGCAGAAGGCACAACAATGCTGTGCACCTGTAGAGAAGAGCGTAATAAATACGTCTGCTCTCGGTGTTTCTCATTGGCACGTCATAATGATTGGTCCAGATGGTTTGCAATTAGTAGTCTCCCACCTATTTGCTGTTCCAATTTGAGTTTCATGGGTGGGGTTGCAAAAAATTAAATAACTAAACTTGGATGTGAAAAACATTTTTGCAGGGTCACATACTGAGCACCGCTGGAGAAGCTCTAACGCTAGGTGTACCATCACATTAGAAAACAACGAAGAAACTGAGAAATTGCGCTGTACCGTGTCGGGCGATTGCAAAAGCTGAGTCCCAGCCATCTTTTTGACTAGCGAAATTTCTCCAAAAAGCGAAATTCAAAAATTGAAAAACGAAGTGATTTTGGAGGTTTTCAGTCGCCTACAATTAGGAAAAAAAAGGTTGAAAAATCTCCAGATTCAATTATTTGGTTTTCATTCAGGTAGTGAAAAATATAGAAGGATGATTAAATATTTTTACTTTATTTCTGATTTATAGCCAGATTTGGCTAACTGTTCCCAAGGATGATCACCAATTTTTCTACGTCTTCCTATAGAGGATTGCCACTTTTGCTACAAATAAAAATTCCTGGGAAAAATACTGATACCGACTGTAAATTTGCTGCGCTTTCTAGTGTAACAGCTTTCTGGATTCCTATTAAGAATCTAACTGCGAATTGCCGGCCCTCCACGAAGTCGCAAACGGCCTTTTGCGCGTTTGTCGACGCTGAAAAGATGTACTGAAGATTCGGCGTCCTACAAAGTCCAGTACCGAATTAGTGAAGTCAGAGGAAGTAAGTTTACATATAAAGTCACAGGAATTGACGAAAAGAAAAGTGCGAGATAAATGGTTTTTTTAATTGCTAAAATCTATGTGAGCCAGTGACGCAGCGTTCTTTTTTCTTTTTCTTTTTTTAAAAAAATTTTTAGTCAATTTTATGATGTAGCCAAAGTCGTGATGATCCATAAAAATGTTTAGCCAGATTTATGCTATCTCTTTTTTGGTCTTTGGTCCTCTCTTTTTGTTCCTCCCTTTCCCTCCTTCCAGATTGGTCCTTTTTGTGAAATGAATTATTATTATAATTAATCAATTATGAAGTATTACTATATTATAATAATTTCCAATAAATATTAATATATAGTTTTAAGTTTTCATATTCAAATTTATAATTATTATTAATTATTAATTATTATAATCAATTACTGATATGTAATTTTTATTTTCAGTTTTATTATTTTATAATAGTCTTATTAATATCATATTAATTACTGTAGTAGTTCGAATGGAAATATAATAAATTAATATACAAATGCAGAAATTATTTTCGAAGGAAAAATATTTATTGTAGTAGTTCATAAATAGCTATAATGAGTGAAGTAATAATATGAATAATAAAAATAAAATAGTTAACCTTGGCTACCAATTAGCTACAATAATAATTGAATTAATGTTATTGTTACTATTAAATATTTACATTTATATTTATTATGAACTATAAAAATGGGAATAATTATAATAAAATGGTTAGCCTAGGCTAGGTTTTATTTATATTATTAGATTTTTAAAAACTAGTACTATAATTATTAATTACTGAATATTTCAGTTAATTTATAAATTTATTTGGTTATGAATTATTTATTATTTATTTATTAATAATTAGCTAATTATTTCAATATTAGCCAACTACTAGTTAATGAAATTGGTTGATAAATCATTATAGTTCATATGTAATTAAAATTAAATATTATTATTATTTATCTAGCTAATAAGTTTAATAATATTTTCTAATAACTAATAATATAATTAATTCAGTAATATTGATTATTATTATTATTATTATTAATTAATTAGTTGGATGGTTTATAAAGTGAATTAGGTAATTTCTAGTTTAGTTTTTAATTAATTAATTAGCAATTTTACTCATTTATTTTTCATATTTTTAAATAATTAGTAATTTTATTAGTTAATTAGTTAGTTAGTTGTTATTTACCTATTTAATTATATACTTTTCAAAATGAGAATGAAAGCTAAAACGTATGAGATAAACTTTTTAATTGCAAATTGTTTGCGATTAAAAATATTTAGTGGCCAGAAATTGTCATTTTATGTTTTAAAAATAATTTTAAGTAATATGGTCCAAACATTATTAATATGTTTTTCCAAAAATATCACCGCATACATGAAATCACCAAGATTTTTGAATTTCTAGTTTTGTTCATTTGAAATCGCCACATTTAGTTCACAAAATGTAATTGTTGGCCAAAATGTAATAGGATTACTAGATTTGGTTTTTTTTTTTTTAATGGTTGATCACCACTTTTGGTACAACATGAGAAAATTGAAAAAAACAAACATCAAAGGTTTTGGTCAAAATAACATTCACATTATTTATTTAATACTACAGTAGATGAAGATATGACCACTAGGAAGAAAATTCAAATTTGCAATTCGTGTTTACGACTATTTTTTAATTGCAAGTGATAATTCATGACTAAAAGTTCTTTAATTGCCTAAAACTAGTTACATGTGCAAATTAATAACAAATTTGATGACATCATGATAACATCATCAATGTTTGAATGGAGGTACAAAATATGTATATGGTTTCATCCACTGTATGAAATATCACATATGTACCAACATTTACAACTAAGGTGTATAATTTGGTGGCATCCAGAATCATACCACTTGTTGAAACCTAATATCGAAATGTGGCAACATTTGTTAATTATAGTTTAAAATGTTATCACTATTAATTAGTTGCAAACGATTATTAGTTACATGTAGTTGTAAATGGAGTGGTTGCATTTAGCATATTTCTATTAATGTATTGAATTGTACTAAAATAACATTCAAATAAATAACACAATAAATTTTAGAATATTTTAGGTATTTTATTCAATATTTAAATTAAATTATAAATTATAAATTTATTATAAATCATAAAAAATATTGAAAATTATATTTAAAATGTAAATAATACTATTAATTCAACTTTGTAATTCAAAGAAATTAATTTTTAAAAAATTAATTCAAATTTTCTTCAAATTAACACTAAACCCTTCTTTTTTTATTATTCAACTTTCTCATGTTGCACCAAAAGTGGTGATCAACAACAAAAAGATTTAACCAAATTTAGTTACAAGAAAAATAGACAAGTAAAAAAATCTAAGGATCCTATTCCATGTTGACCAACCATTAAACCTTTAAAAGAAATATGGAAATTTCAAGTGAAGGAAGCTTAGCAATTTCAAGATACCCAAACATACCCAATTCACATGTTCCAAATAAAAAAATTGAACATATCCACTTCACAATTTCACAATTTTCCCAACACTGCAATCATCCCAAGGAATTTTGACAAAAGAATTGCCCAGCTCAAATTCAACAATTGGAAACTAACAATTCTCTCGAAGTTCCCATAACCAACAAGTCTCATTCCTTCAACCTCATCCCCACACAAACAATTTGTTTGAATATATTAAATTCAAGAACCTTGACACAACCTCAAACAAGCTTTCAAATTCCCTAAGTTTTTCATCATCTCCCATGTGCCTTTTTGATCTACATATTCATGCTAACTCCTAACAATAAAACTAAATTCCTTACGCAACTAAAAAAAATCAAAATAACAAAGTCTAATTATCCTAAGCATTCATCTCATAGACAATTATTCTCCAAGACCAAAAGCAAACCACACAACACACAATGTTACAATCAAAGAATTGATACTTAGCTTCTTGAAATCCCACCTTAAAAACCTTCCATTCACACCAATACTTTGCACTTGCAACGTAAGTAACACCAGAAACATAAAGCAAGCACAACAAGCCATTGTAATGAAATCAAAACACACCACCCAAATCTAATAAACACAACACAATGAACTTGATAAACTCAAGAACAAAACAAAACTCCAACAAGCAAATCCCAAAAATTTCGATCCATTGTAACAACATCATGGCATGCATACCGCTAGCATTGTTGTTGAATGGTGAAAGATAAACCAAAAGCAAAATTTTCGATGTTGTAAAAGTTGACGATTCACACACAAAAAATGAGCAACCACCCTTGCCCTCATTTCATGTCATAGGCATAAGAGGTTATAGCCAAGTGTAGGCTCAATTTTGGTGATGCCCTCAATTGAGAGCTATACCCAACGTAAAGACCTACTAAAAATTCAGTGGAGAAACCAATGCGAAACAAGATAGGAGCATAATGAAGAACAAAATGCCCTCCCACAATTGGAAAAATGAGGCAAAGAGGGAGTGGACATTATGAAAAACAAAATGGCCTCCCTACTCCTAGATGAAAAAATATGCTTCATAAGGTTACCTCCAAATACACTAAAAAAAATTTGGTAGGTCATTATGAACACATGGTGGCACCTATTGTTTATGGTATGTGGGGTTGCATTGAAAGTGGTTTCGTTTCATTTTTTTTTCAAAGATGGCCTTTTTTGATTTGGTGTTTTTTAATATTTTTTTATCAAAAATTTGGAAATTTTTAATTTTTAAATAGAAAAAAGTCCCAAAATTTTTAATTTCTTTGTCAGAAAATAGTGAAATTTTGCCAAGGAAAAAAACATTATTTTGATTAGCCTGAAATTAAAAAAATACCCACACAATGAAATTTCCAAAATATTTTTTCCCTTCATTTAGCTATATAATGTAGCACCTTCATTTATTGGGCACATGGTTTTTGAGTTATTTATTTATTTATCAAAATAAAATTTGATATATAGTGTTTTTTTTCATAATTTCAGCTTGCACTCTTAATCGTATTTTACATTTTTGACATGAATGAGAAATTGCACTAGGAGGTGTGGAGGATTTGTGTTATTTAATGATGGGCAATATTTTCAATTTTTATTTTAGTAATATTTAACATTTTTGACATAAATATGAATTTCAAACACTTTCCATTCATTTTGATACATGACATTGATGCATTACATTTCCTAATTCTTGTTTTCATTTTTTTATGTTTATTGACTCATGTTTATCACAATTTACTTCACCTTTAAGGATTTCAAAATGTAAATGATTGCCTTAGGAATTATGAAGGATCTTCATTGTTGATAATGGGTGAGAGCTTTTAACAATATTTTTTTATGAAATATGTTTATCAAACAAATTGTGTCAATTTGTAACATTTACACCCACAATGCCCATTTTTCACTAAAACTTAAGGTCATGTTAAAATTAAACAAAACATGCATAGTTGCAATGACAAAAAAGTAAAAATGAAGAACATCCTAAGTGACCTTTGACATTGTGTAATTTGAAAATAATTTAATCACCATTGAGTTTGTTAAGGTATTAACATAATTTACAAAGGAAATTTTTTTGGCATAAGATGTGGGATAAAATATGGTGTTATAAAAAAAATTGAAAAACACATGGGAAATTGGGGAATATATTGGGAGCATAATTGAGAACATTCTAATAACATGGTGGGAATGCCGAAATTCCAAGAAAACATTTTCACACCCCACTCCACCCTTTTCTCACCTTCAACAAAAAAAAAAATTGGGCTTTGCAAGTGCATGTTGAGGCTCTCATGAATGCGTGTCAAACCTTCTCATTGGTTGCATGAAATGGACATTTTCAAAATGTTCATTTAAAGTAATGTATATATAGACCTTGAAGCAACTCCACTTTCTTCCCCAAAAAGAAATCAATTTCATTTTTCTCATTGTATATATTAACTACACAGAAAGTCCATGCACTTTGGTGAGCAATAAACATAAAAGTTTGCCCAACAAGTTTGGAAACCAAGCCAACAAGCTTAAGGCTTAAAGAAACAACTCGAACATAAAATTAAAGAAATTGTAAATTTTTAATTAATAAATTAAAGAAGATGAAATGACAACAATACATGCCTTTGCTTCAAACCATCAAAGATCATTTTCTTTGATCAATTTAGCAAATTAAGATTCATTTAGTAGATTTATTTTTCTTGACACTTTTTTAAAATGACCAAACATTTTTTTGAACAAAAAGAGAAATGGAAAGTTCAACCTTAACTTAAATGAATCCAAGGAACAATTCAATGGTTTTTCTTGCCAATACTGAATATAAATGTTTTTCTTCTAATTCATGTTAAGTTACACATTCCTAATCCACGTGATGAAATTTGCATCATGACATTCAAGTATCTGATTTCAAATGAGATTGGTAGGGACTTTTCATGCCATTTGGTTCAATAAATTCTCTTGCACAATGTAGTTGTGACAAAAGCTCATTATTTTGTGAAATTATTTTCTGAAAAATCACATGACATTTTACTGGGTTTTCCCCAAATAAATTCACCACTTTTGCAAAAACAAATTTTAAAATTGGTTCTAATACTTAGCGGAACTTCTTTCTTATGGCCTCATGAGTTTGGCAAATTATATGCCAATAATCAATCCAACTACAAAATTATCATGATTTAATCAATTTTTTTTTTTCACCCAAGCGCCTCTCTCTCTAAAATCTTAGGTTAATCATGCTATACTTGTCTTTTAGCTTCAAATTGTTCATGCAAATTTGTATGACCATGGATTTGAATACTAACTTATTGGTAAATAATGTCTTATCTATTTGTCTTGGTAAAATATTGGTTCAATTTTAATGATTTTGAAGTGGGGTGATGATGCAAATCCTAGCCATGAAACCAAGGAAAAAAGTCTATAGAAAAAAACCATGTTAGAATTTGAGTATGATGATAATGACTTGCATGCATTTGTCTAAAAGATAAATGAAACATCTAATAGTCATTCTTTAAAGGAAAGGTACACAAGGGCCCTATGAGGAAGTCCCTCATGGCCCCAATGGGAATTTTCCTCCAATTCCCATGTCAACTATATTGTAGCAAAGGAAAGCCTATTTTCCATGTGAGATTTCCCCTTCCACCTAAAATACATAGGAATTGAAAATGGTGCCTTATCTATCCCATATGATTTGCATTAATGCTTTCTTTGATTTTATATATTGTTAATGTGTCACAACACAAAATGGTTGAATTTGAATATCATATCAATCATTGTTATCCTATCTACTACATGGCCTTTGCTTGAGAAATGTCCTTTTAGTGAATGTAGTTCTTGGAGGTAGATCATGAAATTACAACTTAGGAAAGCACCTTGGAAAACACTTGGGACTATGTCATTATTCCTTAATGGTCTATATTCCAAAATTAATTTTCAAAATATAAAAGCAATAAGGGAATACATTTATGTTTGCCATGATATTGCTATTCATATGTCCCTTGTTGTGGTTGTGTTTATTCAATGACCATGTTTAGATTTGTTTCTTCTTGTATCTATGGTTTTATGATGCATATGAAAGAAATAAGAATAGTTGTTAAATGACAATGACTTAAAAATTAAGAATAAAAGACCTCTTTTGTGCTATTATACTCTACATGCACATGAAACAATTGAAAATGTTCACTGTCTTTGGTTGTGTGATGCTTTTGAAGTCTACAGCATTGGCCTTTCTTATTAATTTGTTGAAGAACATAGAAGGGTATGTAGCTATAGCTACAATTTGGTAGCTAAACATTTAAATGATTTAAGCTTGTTGCCATCTTCTTTTATCTACAATAGCCCATCCTCCTCCTTTTATTTGTAACAGAATATGTAACTTATTTCAGCTACTCCAAATACGCAAAAGGAGCAGTTGGAGCAAGACAATGTTTTTTTTACAAGGCAAAACACCTAAACAAGAAGACAATGACAAATTGCATGCTCCTATTGTCCTTTTTTTATGGGGCAATATATTTTTAAAAACAAAGAAGTTGCTTGTCATCATGTCTTGCAACAAAGTTTTTGAAAAATAAACACTATGAAAAATCATGTTCATGAAGACTAGACTAGCATGCAACTAGATTGTCATGAAAACTAATGTGCAACTAAGGTATAACTACAATATGGAAATACAATGAATTAATAATTAAAATGTTAGGTCAGAATACTTCATAGTTGTAATTTAGTTGCACATTAGTTGCAACTTGGACTTCATATGGGTGTATGTACACAAAATATATATGGTGAGAATCAATTGTAGTTTAACCATGATCACAAGTTACGATGAAATGGTCAATCTCAATTGTGTTGCAATTGGTGTAGCTTTAGCATTAAGTGAATAACTACTTTGCAATTGGCGTATGGCGTTGATGCATAAGATCATGTCACATGTAAAATTAGGTAAAGGTCCATGCACCCATCGTGATGACTTGTATGGATTCTCATGACACATTTTCATCCCCTCACCCGATGATTCCCAATGCATCTACTTTGCCTCATTTAATCTCTTCAGTTACACCTAGTTCGTCCACACATCTTACACCTTATCTACCTCATTAGCCATGGGTCATTCCTCAATCATCTGTACCTACATTAAGGGCCCATCCATCCCATCAATAATGTCTGTGTGTTCCTTGTTCTGGTTGTGGTTGTTTATACGTAGTAGGAGTAGGTATAACATGTGATTAGACATTTGCCCCGCACATAAGTAATCGTTAGCTTTTGGGGTGTGGATGTTTTTGGCATTACCATTTTTCCATCCTTTTTTAGCTTGGACATGGATTGCATGATTAAATATCATCGATGCTTTCCATTTTGGTTTATCACACCCCTATTCATACCATCATATTCCATATGTTTTTCATGATGAGGTTCAACATGCTTTGTGCATCCGTTTAGTTCAGTTGGCTATCAATCCATCCAACATAGTAGCTTGGCATGCATTTTTACTCTTCCATTCTTGGTGTTTGTCATTTCCACCACAGGGTGGTCAGAAAAGCCACCACCAATAGATGTGCACTCGTTTCTATTGGTACATGGCAAGGGACTGGGAGACATTATAAAAGGAACACACAATTAGAGCACATGCATTGGCGTCCCAAAGATTTTCAGAGATGGCACTAGATCCTACTCCACCTCCATTAGCATGATTGTTTTGCGCACGAGAACTTGTTCATGTAGGGGAGTACACTCAAGTAGTGCATGCATTGGCCTTTAGCACTCATGCGGTCGCATTAACTAAGACCATTGTGGCCTTTTGCCATCTTTTAAAGTTGACCTCCCCCTTTTTGTTGACAATTTTCATCGAGAAACTAATCTTGTTTTGGATAGAGAGACATTTATTTCCACTCTAACACATTTTGCATGTCTTTCATCTAGTGGTCTTTTGGGTATGGTGTATGAACTTTTACAAGATTGTTTTGTCCTTGATGACTTTACTAATGGTTTTGATATTTTTTTGAGATATGCAAGCACGTTGTTCATGGTCATGTTCCTCCATTTGTATCATGTTTGTTTGTTGCATCACGACTATTGGCTTTGGAAACATAAGCTAGAAGTGCTTGACCCATCACGATTGGAGAGGTGATTTATCAGTTAGTTGTTCGCACATTGGTTATTCAATTTAAGGATACATTTGTGGAACATTTTAGTCCACATCAATTTGGGTGGCAACATTAGGCGAGTGCAAAACAATGGTTCATGGGGTTAGAACTATGTTGGATCTACATTTAGAGTGGGTGGTATTACAAGTGGATGTTTGAAATGCGTATAATTCAATATTTCAAACAACCATTTTTTAGGAGTTGCATTCTTTTATTAACACCTTGGATCAACCTTTCTCATTTGTTCATTGGTTTTATGCATGCCCATCTTTAGTATATTTCTTGGTGGTTTTTAGGCATGAGGATTTCATTGTCATTCCATCCGAATCTAGTACACGACAAGGGGATCTTTTGGGAAGAGTGTTGTTTGTACTAGTTCATATTCGCACTCTTTATCCTATTGTAACAACCCATGACGCACTCCCAAGTCCCTTGTTGAACCCATTTGAGGGTCCAACTATGTAGAGTTGCGGAAAGTTGGGACTTGAGGGCCGCTCCTGACTTCCAACACTAAAAGGGGGCAGAGGGGCGTGCTAAAAGTCCCGAGATTAGACTAGGAAGAGGGACTAGATTATCAAGCTTGAATTTGCATCCAAAACCAACCACAAGAGGGTTAGTTAACATTCGGGAACACCCTTGAGTGTTGGGACAAGCCACGGGCACTTTGACACACAAGACTCACCACGGCCCGGACTCGGGGGAAGCCACCACCTTCCCCCATATAGTATTCTCTGTGTTTCACCGCGGAGGCTGCATCCGAATGGCTCTTTTTCCCGGGACTCCCAAGTTAGAGTCCCGAAACTGTCCCGGGTTGGAGTCCCAAGACTTTGGACGCGCATAGCTCCTCACCCCAAACTCAGATCGGGACGAGGTTTGAACCAAAGTTGTAGCTCTCGTCGAGAGCTTTCTCACGCCATGTCGCACTCATTGAGGCGACGTCGGGAAGAGGTCGATTCCCGACTTTTAGTGGTCGGGAGTCAAACTGACAATTTGACTCCCGGCCCTTCTTTTGCCCATAACTTGGGCTGCAGATGTGCAAATGGCCCATGCAAGGCCATTTTGAGCATCAACACTTCAAGACCTTTTCATTGATATAAAGAACGCACCAATGCAAGGAGATTTGACCCCTCAAATTGTCTTCTGAGTTTTTGGGAGTCCCGAAGGACTCCAAGTCTCCCACTTTTGGGAGTGTGAGTTGCATTTTCACACTTAGCCCCAAAGTGGGGTTGCGATAACCCACCTTACTTGTGTTTTCTTTTCATTAGTAGATTATATGCACATAGTTGGTTCTACCTCAAATGTGTTACTTGTTTTTTTGTGATTATAGGAGAAGTTTAGAACATTAGGACTTTTAGTGCAATCGACGAATGTGTAGCCTAGTCTCCATAGAGGTTAAACTAATCTATATAACTTCCTTTAGGTTTTCTTACACCTAAGTCCGGTCTTTATATTCTAGGTGTTCCAGTGGGTTCTTTGCCATTCGTGGAGTCTTTCATATTAAAGGCATTCCAAGAGGACCCCAACATGATCATTAACCTTCCTATACTTGTAGATCCTCATGTAGCTTTTGCAATGTTTTCACTTTGTTATGCCCATCGACCAAACTATTTATAGCATATTGTTTCCATCATTAGGAATCTTGCAACGTTATATTGAGTTTGATGCTCGTACCACAACTATGTTAAAAAAACTATTAGGGCCAGGCTCCTTTGGCACCACAATGGGCCATTTGGTTCATTGTCAGATCATTTTTTTTGTTTCTTTAGGGGGGTTAGGCCTTCCTTTAGCGGTTTGAGGTGTTGCCTTCACCTTTTTAGGATGTTGGGCTTTGATTATTCTTGCATTAATTTCTTGTTTCTAGCATGATGATCATCCTATTCTTTTTTATGCGATGGCACATGTAAAAACTGGTACTTATCCTTTCCAAATTACACTATGGGATATCCGTGCAATGTTACCTAAGATTGTCCAATCACATGTTTTACTTTTTGAAAGTCTAGTAGTGTAATCCTATCTTCAAGTGTAGTTTTTTTTTATGGACCAACTACACAAACATGAATTTACTTCACTTTTAGTAGATGTTCATTTGGATGTTGTGTGAACATGTCTTTGCTCCTATGTAGGTCTAGTAGTAGGGGTTTGGTCATTGCCAATCCGACTTATACAAATTTGCGTGTAACATGTTTTGACAACAATAACGCATGTAGTGACAATTGCTACTCAAGACAAGGCACAATCCTACACAAAGCGAACGTTAGAAGATGATTTCATTCCCTTTGCCATAGAGACCTACGATTGTCTCCATCCTTGTTTTGATTCCTTTCTGATTTCTTGTGTACATGCTAGTATAGCTCGCCATTAGTAAACCTCCTTGGTTCCTTCAATGCTTATATCTCATTATAAACAATGAGTGTCAATAGGCCTACAACATGCACAAGCCATCGCGATTCTTTAGTGGGCTACCATGCTTAGTCCTAATTCTTCATGTCTTCCACACATACCAACTAGTGCACCTCCATCACTAGCTGATTTGTGATTGAAGATGCCCTTTTAACATTATGTCTTCCACTTCATTATTATTGTTTTGATGGTTTTGGTTTCCCTTTTGTGTGTTTACATTTGCTTCAACATGCCTTGAACTTTTTGTGAATGGATTTTCATCCTTGTTTATTACATATATTAAAGGACGTCGAGATGTGAAACATCATTTCATCCATTTGTCTCATCATCCATCTGGACGGATGTAGCTATGTCATCCCCACTATTTAAATAGCATAGGGGCTTCCACGTGACACACCATTTTAACTTATATATGTGACAATTCAACTTTAGGCAAAGTACTTGGGATAAAATCAGAAAAGGAAACCACCAAAAGAGAGGGGCCAGTGTGTTCAAATGTAAATTAACTTCAATTTTAAAAAATATATTTTTAGCAAGCCAACTAGGACTCATGCAAACCTGCCTAGACAGAAAAGCACCACCTCCTGAGCAAAAAACCCTTCTTTCAACCCCTCCTTCAAAATGTTGTGCCTTCCCCAGTCCATGCTAAGCCTTCTCATTGGCTGCATGATTTTATTTTTTAAAAAACTCTTGGTCACCATTTTCAACCTGGGTTAATAATAATACCCCTTCCTAAAAGTGTGGGTATCCATACTATTGCAATTCATATTTACTAGGGTAAACCAACTGGTGACCAAACACTTAAGCTCGCATGGGAGGCCATATCCAAGGGGAGGGTTCCATTGTTTCTGATGCTCAAACAAAACTTGAACCCCTTCTATTGGTGCATCTGGTTACATATAGTAAAGGACATCGTGAAACATCATTTCATCCATCTGTCCCATCATTCATCTGTCCATCCGTTTGGTCATCCATTTGTCCCGTCATGGTCTGTTTACTCCAACGGGGCAGAGAAAGAGTGAAATTTAGATGCGGCGCGACGGGCAAAGTAAAAGACGTCGTGAAGCGTCATTTCATCCATCTGTCCCGTCATTCATCCATCCATCCATCTGGTCATCCATTTGTTTCGTCATGGTTTGTTTACTCCGATGGGGCGAAGAAAGAGTGGATTACAAACACGACGAGGCGGGCAAAGTAAAGGACATTGTGAAGCATCATTTCATCCCTCTGTCCCGTCATCCATCTGGTCATCAATATGTATATACACAGAGTTTTCAATTTCAGTTTAGGTCTGTCTTTGGGAATGGATAATTTTTCACAGTTGCTGTTTTTGACTTCCCTCTAAGAACCTTTCCTTTAAAGTAATTTGTGAAGTCTGCAAAAAAAACAAACATAGGTTGGCTCTATCCAATAATAGCATGGTTATGGGCTTCAAGCGATGGAAACCTCCCATGAGGGTGTTTAGCGTACTCCCCAAGCAAAGCGGACTACTACAAGCCAGGAGACAAAATACCATGACCCCACTTCCAAGCAAAGTGGAAGCTTCCAAGGGAACCTCATTACTCCTTACCTCTCACACATGTGTGGAACTTCTTTGACTTGATTGATGGGTGGTTGATCATTTGCAAAGATAAGGAAAATTGGGCGAATATGGTTCCACAAATTAAAATTTTCTCAGATGTGAATTTGGACATGCCAGCAAAAACAAACCCACATTATTATCATCATCATACCCACATTTTTGTCATGGATTTGATGAAGTTATCCATAAAGTCTCTGTGGGGGCTTTAATTCCACCAAACTTGGGGGATGAGATCAAAAGTGAGGATTTGAAGGAAAAATAATTCAAGAATTTTTTTTGGTGGAATTCAACTCCTTTTCTCATCAAATGTGGTACTGTTGGCCCTGGTTCTCTCTTCTAGTTCAGCATCTCTCCTGCCTTTATAAGGACTCAGGATTGGCATTGCTTTTACATCCTTTACTGCAACCATCTCTTCATGTTCTTCAAAATTTTCTGGCCTTCAATTCCAGCAGCTGCACTTTGTTGCATCCTCGTCTTCTTGCTCACTTTGAAACTTGGAATTGATTGTAAGATCTGTTTATACTTTTGGTGTAGACCCTTGTGTTTGTGGAGAACAGCTGCTTGTACTTCCTTGGTTGGGTTCCAGCTGTGAGCAAGGTGTGCTGTGAATAATCCCTGGGAGTTCAGTTGAGACTACCGCAACGCCGCTAAAACCTCAGTGTTTCAGTTTTGCAATACCACTGAGAACGTGAACTGAACTGGAAGATTCAGGTACAAATTAGAGCATTCTGTTACCAAATGAACATAGGAATTGAACATTGTGAGTGCTCTTTGTAATTCATTCTTTGTCAAGAAGTACTTGGAAGTGCTGTGTGTTCGATTCTGCAAATTTTTTTGTAGAGAGACTTCTCAAGAACCAGTGTAAACCTTAAAACCCTAGGGCAAAATCCGCTTGCATTGTCGTTTCTTTCTTTCTTCCTTCTTTCTCTTGTTTACTTCTTTCTAAGTCAATGGAGAACGCTTTGAGCTTGAATGAAATCGAGTAAGATGCACACACAATGACCTGCACAGGGCTTTGGATTTTTGTAGCAGAATCGGTCATTAGGGTTCCAAAAAACGAGAGAGAGAGCGAGAGAGAATCATGACAAGCGAGCAAATGCAACCGGGGGATCTGTGCCTCGTAACAGGAGGCTCAGGGTTCCTTGCATCGTGGATTGAGAAGTATCTCCTTGAAGGCGGGTATAAAGTGCGAGGTACAGTACGTAGTTTACAAGACAAGAAGCTGGAAACCTTGCGAGATTTGCTTCCAGGTGTGGAGTTCGTGGAGGCGGATCTACGTGAGGAAAGAGGCTGGACATCTGCGGTCGAAGGATGCAAATGGGTATTCCATGTTGCAACACCACAAGCAACAAAGTCCGAGAAAAACCGCACCAGTGGAGCTTTGAGCGGGACCAAATACGTCATGGCCGCAGCACTCGCATCCACCACTGTTAAAAAAATTGTGGTCACAAGTTCCGAAGCTGCGATTGCCTATGGACACCCACCTTCCAAAATCGATTTTTCTGAAGACGATTGGAGCATCGGCGTCGACAAATTTGAAGATTATACGAAGAGCAAAACTGTTGCTGAAAAGAAAGCATGGGAGATGGCAAACGACACATCGCAAAATCCACAAAACATCGCACTTTCAACAATAAACCCATCTCTTGTGCTTGGTCCTACCCTCGTGCCATGGAGTCGTTTTAGCCTAATCATGATTCAAGACATAGCTGAAGGGCGCATACCATTGCTCCCCAACATGAGTTTGCATCTGGTCGATGTACGTGATTGTGCTCGCATGCACATTGCGATCATGAATGATCGATCAACTGATGGGCATCGACATTTGTCATTCGCAGCCAGTGGGAAGTTTGTTGATCTCGCCATCGCCATCCGAACTGATTATGCTGATCTTGGTTTCAAACCCTCGACTTGTGTCGCTTCATGGTGGGTTCTTTGGCTTCCAAGTTTCTTCTCCAAGGCTGTTGCAACAATTTATAGCCGCTTAGGAAATTTTCAACCATATAGAACAAAGTATCCAGAAGTGTATAAGTATGAATTTACTAGCTTCCGTGACATGGTTCGTGCTTCCATGGATAGCATCCTCGAACACAAATGGATAAACCCAAAGGTTTGAAAGATACACAGGACATTGCTGCAGGCCACATGCCATTACTCCTTAATATGGGTAAGGCCTACAGGTGGGGAACACTCCCTAATTGTGGGGCTGGACTTGGCTACTGCCTCATGCTAGGCTCCCACTATAATGCTTCACCCTATACATTTGAGCTGAGACATGATTGTGTGTGATAGGTAAAGCTTGAGGTCTTTACCCATCAGATTCTTATTGGCCTTGCCTACCAAGGCAAGGATATTGTGTTTAGATTCATTATAGAGTATAGTAACTTAAGCGATTTTGGCCCCTAGGTAATTGGTCTTTTTTAGGGTTTAGGGGTTTTGAAAGATGATATTTTGGCTTGAGTTGAAACTTTGAGACTAGTTATAGAGTTATAATATTTTGAAGGATTTTGGTTTCTTTTAGAGGATTTTTTGAAGATTATACTTTTGCATGGTGAAATCTTTGAGTTTCCACAATTCTTCTTTTTGTTGCCTTAAGATACCTTTTAGTGTAAATGGCGAGGTGACAGTGTGACACACCCCTTGTTTTTTTTGTGTTTTTCTTGTGATACCTGGCAGGTATCACAGAACAATTCGAAATGCCAGCCCTGCAATTAGGCAAAATTATGCCTGGTAATATGCCTTCCTAATATACTACAAAAATTTGACGAGGTCTTTAGGATTGTGTGAGGTATACATTGGTGAAGTTACTTTTTCTTTGTCCACATGTTTATGGAGATGGGAGAAGCTCCATTTTGGATGCATGATCCACTACATAAGATTATTATCAACTAGTGTGTACTCCTTCACAAATCATTGATGTTCAAAAGCTGGCTGGCTGGTTATGGTAGAAAAATGCCAACCATTCGGTACAACTACTTTGGAATGCTTGTGTCATGATGTGATCTGAACATGGTGTGTCAGTGCAAGTTGTCTAGTTCTCACTGAAAGAGCATTGCATCATCTGTATCACTAAATACTTTGAGGTCATGAAGCATTTGAAAGTGAAGGATGTGGAACTCAATCCTCTGAAGGTTTTGCTTGAAGGTTGTTTTCTTGAAACATGTTTGAACAGTAATTCAAAGAATGCAACAGCTGTGTACTGATTGCAATGAGAATTGTTAGCTTGCAGTTCATGCAAGTCTGACCACTACTTCAGAAAGCACAGCGGATTGGCAGTAGATGCAATTTGAGAACTCTTGGAACACTTGGAAACAAGTGGCTCATTGTGTAATTGCTCTGTCCCTTATGCCAAGTTCAAACCAGCAGCAGTTTGAACAAGAAATGGTCTTCGACATTCCCAGAAAATGAACTCACAATTCACAGTACACCTGGTGAACATTCCTCAAAAAGTGGGACCAACTGAAGTATGCATTGTTCCATAATCTCTACCTCAAGGGCAGAGCCAATCAAAACAATTACAATTTTCCAGAACGTCACAGGAATCGGGAGTGTGGGAATCACAAGATTTCCAGTTTGGGCAGGTTGGCTGGCATATCCGGTGCAGCAAATACAGAGTACATACCCAACATCCCCATTGATGTGACAATAAATGTGATCTTAAATTTTGGATAAGCTGTAGCAGTTTTCATTATGAAACACTCTGCTTGTCATCAATAATGGCTTTGTGAAGCTGCAAACAGCAAGCAAAGAATACATGAGCGACATCTGTGTTTTTTAATGTCTGCAACCTATATTCACTCTTCATCCTTTGAAAGCAAAACCAAGTCCTTCCTACATACACATGAAATCCAGACAGTAGGCACCAAGTGTCTCTCATGGGCACCCACTTATACCACTAGGTTTCTTCACTTGAGCTGCGCTACAAAAGCAGTCACTGAAATGGTTTTGTGTGTGCTGGAAACCAATATACCTTGTACATCTGAAAGTATCACATGTTAATACACAGAATGCATGGTCCTTCAGAATTATCCTGTATGACACAGGTCGGTCTACTGTCAACTAACATAGCTTTGTATCTGCAACTCTTAAGGGCCCTACTGTGACTGAAGTGCTCTTATTGCACCTCTACAAGACTTGTAACATCTGTAAAACTGTACAGAACATACAGCTGCACCTAAACTCAAAATGGAGCTAGGAAACGTTTCGTCCTTCACCAAATGATCCAGAACAACATGGTGACTGATAAGATCATCATATTAGGCAGCTCTAGCAAAACCAACTTGCGTGTTTCCGAAGTCAAAAACAGTATGATAAGCTCCCATGAAAACATCTCCTAAAATCCTGCATTCACCACAGTACATCATAGGACACTAAATTAGTGGGCTGCAACAGAGTAGAAGGTCACATAAAGCTAGAAGGTACCCCTGATTACCATCACTGGCATCCAAAGTTTGAACTTGGGTGACAGCGTAGTCTGAGAAAACCAAAATGAATGCTCATAGTTGTAACATCTTTACAAAAATCTGAACAATTGCTCCTCTCAGACCAAAAATCTTGAAGAACCCATGATAACAGTATTTTATCACACCAGGAATTCCAAAAATGTCAGAGAAGGATGGCTATGATACCAGAGTGGCCCTGCTGGAGGAGGAATGTCGAGTCCAAGAAAGCCACTGATGCACTGAGCATCTGGACCTTCTCCAACCTTCAAAACATACTGGAATTCACACAACAATAGTTCAGTTCTCAAATCATAGTCCAGTCATCTGTATTTCTCAACCTCCCTGTGCACTCAGCCTCCAAATGGACAGAGGGAACAGCATGTTGTACACCATTCTCATTCAACCTGAGTAGATGCCACAACAACTAGACCTTCATCAACTATATAGACAGCTCAAGTTGGAGAATATTGGATGTGTTGTGCAAAAAGGAAGGGAAGAGCTGAAGTCTGGGAAAGAATCACACACATCCTCAGGTGTAAGGTCAAATATCTTGTCAGCAATTGTGAATGACACTTTCGGCATTGATGAGAGTGAATCACAATCCACAATTGATTCTCCATTAGGACTTGGTAGACGCTCACACAGCTGTGCACCCCAAATAGAGCAACAAACCACAAAACCTTCATTTCCAATGACTGCAACACTGCAATACAACTTGAACACCTTGGTTTGATGCATGTCTAACATAACAGGAGAGATGTACCACATTCCCAACTCCAGAGGCTCAAACATTACACTAGTGGCTCTGAGGTTCCATGTACAAACCTGATTAAGGTAGGCATCAATCTGCTCCCTGGTTCTGTTCTGTCTCAACTGATTTTGTGCCCACACTACAGCCATCTGACATACTCTGCACCCTGGGTCATCTCTTTCCATTCCACCGGAGACAGATGCATCCTTGTCAAGCACACTAGCAATACCTGGCTCACTGTTTAACATCCAGACAATCCTTCCACATGAGAATCCAGTCAAAATCTGCAGCTTCCATGACACCATCCTGGTTGACATCACTAGTCTTCCTGAAGCAGCACTGAAACCGTCAGATACCTCAGCAAATGGAGCTCAACACACACCTTTTTTTGTTGGAGTCAGATTCGCACAGCCCAATCTGAGAGCACACTTTAATGGGATTCATCTGCAATGAAACAAACTGAAAAATTTAGATGCACATCATGAGTGGCACAACGCAAACAAGATTGCTACCATCTGAAAGAAACCTGTTAGTACAGAGATCCAATCCTAAAACAAAGATTCTGGTGGAAATCCTACTGATCATCAGGACATGCAAGTGCCATCATCAGTATAATTTTGAAATGAAATAGATCTGCCCCCCGAGTGCAAGTCAGCACATATAGACCTGTTCCAGAAGCAGTTCAATAATCTGATCACCGTACTGGTCAACAACCATCTTGCACTCATTGCTCACAACACCCTTAGCGCCAATGGCCAAATTAATCTCCGCCACAATCCCCTGGTTGGTCACATTCAGAACACCTTTTATGCTGCAATTCAACTTCAACTAACTGTTTCAGAAAACACTCAAATTGTTCTCAGAAAGTGCTACTGCATAAGATGAGTGAAGTACTCACCGTTGGACCAGCCAGTAGAGATGTACCGGAATCTGCAATTGCAGCACATCCTCCCTTGCAAAATCCTACATGGAGGCCAAGTTCACAATTAAGAATGATCCTGTAAGAAATTAGGAATCCTTGAATGAGCACCACTGCCACTGTCCTGAAACATTTCAATTAAGAGAAGGTACCTGAACTTTGCCCATCAATAAGCACATCGCCCATGTTGAACTGTCACAGCCAAGCAAAAATGAGTTTCTTAGGAACTTGTCCTCTATGGACAACTAGTGCTAATCACCTCTATGCTGAACACAAAATGTGAGAGAAATTTGGTGGCAGAAATGTTGTCTTTCAAAGATTTCTCACCCATTACCTGCCAGTAGCCCTTGCGAGTGACGGGAGTGTAGACATGTTCACCCACAAAGTGCTTAGGATCCACCCCACCAAACACCAACTCTCCTCCATGCTCGTTATCAGTTGCATCACGATTTAACCAGAATGAGAACACAGGTTCCTTCACAAGGCCCTGGTCCAACATATTGTACCTAAGCACACCACATACCCCACCTTCATTCACTGGTTGAACCCATGCCAGCCTCCAAAAGCTGAATCCATACAAAGAAGAAATAGACTTCACCTAACCCACATTATCTTCCAGATTCAGCTCCAGTTTCAAGAAGTGACATTACCCTACACATTGTGTACAGAGGAGGAGCATACCACACAGGGGTCACACGATTCACAGATATCTCTTTGAAGCCAAGGCCAAGGATGCCATCAAACTTAGCTACAAGAAAAGCAAGCCCAGGCTCCTTGGTAGCCTCTGCAAAGGTCTGTGCACCACTTGATCAAAAGAAGCATCTTCAGATAAATGCTCAAATCAAAAAAGTCATGTTCTATTTCATCAAAAACATCTTGCAGAGAACCCAAAAAAAATGGATATTCACACACAGGCTTGACCAGCTTTTGCAAACCCTGGAATCCAAAATTTCTAGTTCAGGCAGAGAAATGTGATCACCTGGCCTTTCACAGTGAGATCACCAAGAGTCACATCATCTTGGCTAAGAAAACCTTCCATAGACCCAGACCCATACTTTATAGCAAAAGCAGTGCCTGAGATACATCAATCAAACAGCTCAAAATCATCAAACAGAGCACTTGGTCCATGAATGACCTAATTGTTGCAGCTAGCTTGATGAGCTGCGGTGCCACAAACAAATTGAGGTAGCAAATTGCTCCCAAAAAACATGAAGGAAAGGTTAATCTGGAACCAAAAGAAATACTAGATGGAATCAAACTCTGCCAATCTTCACAAGAGGAGGGAGACAATAAATATAAATGACAAGAAAATGTATTCTCAATCCAAAACCAATTTCACCCAGAAAACAGAGCAGCAGAGCCCTGCAACTTATGCGGAGGCAGAAAGGGGGAACTTCACGAGCTGAATCATAGAGAAGAGAATGATACCATTTTCCTTATATGTGCTTGACTTGCTGGATTTGTACTTGTGGTGGAAGAAGCATGCAAGCTGAAAACCAAAAAAAAGGCCAAGACATTGATCAAAATGAGGGAGTGTAGGTTTAGGGTTAACACCAAAGTGTTAACTGAGAACACCAAAAAGTGAAGACCACTCCTACAATTTGAAGAGTCTCTTCTTCAAGACACCAAGACATCCAAGAGGCTGCGAAAACTTAAGACACAGAAAGGCAACTGAAACATAGTAACCCATAACTACTACATGGAAAAGTATTTGCATCTTTCGCAAGAGAATCGGGCATGCAAGAGGCAATTCTGAAGATAGCAAGCGACATGAGGGACTCAACGAAAATGTACCGAGAGATAACACTTGGACGACGGCACCCACAAATTGGAGCTGCCGGTGTCGAAGACGACCGTGAACAGCTGCTTCGGAGAGCCAATTCCAATCTCGCCGTAGTATTGTGCATCCATATAATTGTTCAATGCGACATCGTCCTCACTCACTCCCCGCAGCGACTCTCCTGCCCCCAACCGCACCGCCCTCTCTATCGTCCGTGCCCTGGAAGCTCTCAACCCTTGCAACGTCACATCTTTTCTCTTCAACGTAACCCTACGCTCTCCTCCTCCTCCTCCTCCTCCTCCTTCGCACCCCGCGGACGCATCTAACACAAAGAATGCCCCGGAAAGAACAAGCCCCAACAAAACAAGGTGCGAAAGGAACCCATTTTTCCACAAATTTCTCTCCGAGACAATTCAAACACACGGCTCGATTAAAAAAAACAGAAAAAAAGCTTGAGAAGACAACGAATTCTTGAGCACAAGGAACTGAAAATCTTCGCAAGTTTCTACACCGCCATCGCTGATGCTCCTCTTCTTCACCTCTCATGTCGGTTAGGGTTGCTACGACTTCAATTTTGGCGAATTTGCCTCGCCATTTGCCAACCCGCCTATTAGCGGTCGCCTGACAGGCACAACCTAAACACCATCAATTTAGCCACAATAGCATGGGTGCCCACGTGCCCACTACCCACTCTCTTAGGGAGGGAGTCTTAAGCCAGGCCATAAATGGCGAGGGGGTATTAAGCCAGGCCAAAAATGGCGATAACCATGTTTTTTTTCCCCAATGGGTGTGGGGTTCCATTTATTTTGGACTTTGGTGTTCCAATCCTGTTCCCAATGCGTTCCCCCCTCACAAGTTCCCAAATGTTCCCAATGATTCTTTCAACATTCCCCCCGCCCCCACCCCAAGTTCTCATTGTGTTTCTTAAGACATTTCAAACAAGTTCCCCAAGTTACCAATTTGTGTCCTCAAGATGTTCCCAATTGCATCACACTTTATCCCATAATTTTTGCCCCAAGTTGAACTTGCATTGTTATAGAGTTGAGCCAAATGGGAAGCACTCCTTCACTATTGTATTGGGGGAGTGTGTAAAAAGAATTGAAAATATAAATAATTAAAAAAAAGAATGAATAAAATGCTACAATTTTTTTTCTAAATTCAAATATATATTCAAAATTTCATCATTTTCAAAATGTTTTTTCAAAAATTTGAAACTCTTCTTCTAACTTTGCATTAGTTTTAATTAGCTCCATGAAATTAGAAAAGGGTTTACAAGCAATCTTAAGGTCGGTCATTGGGCCAATATTTGTTCACAAAAATTAATAAATTATCTGATTGCAAATGACATTTTAAAAAATTAATAAATATTTTTGCTAAAAGAAAATCATTTTAGTCTCAATTTGTGAACCAACAATGCTTAAAATTTGAAAGGCAAAGAATTCAACAATAGAAAACATAGATTCACATTTCTCCCACCATTGAACAAAACTCATAACATGTTTTTGATGTTGAATCCTAGGTTTAAAAACCTACATTTAGTGACCTTATTTATTGACTTTATGCAAGGTAACACCATTGTTAAAGAATATGATATAAAAATGTCACAACTTACAATTACTTTTAAGTATAAAAGTTATTGTGTTCAAATTAGACCCCTCATCTTTCACATAAGCAATTTTCTTTTCTCAAGTTATATTTTTTTAATAGTTCAATCAAGTTTTTGGTGAAAGTCTTCCCAAAAATATCTATAGCATCAAAGGGACCAAGTATAACTAATTAGCTCCTAAAAAGTTAACTACAAGAACAAATATGTCATGCATATTATTTTTAATAATCAACAAGCTCATATCCTTAAGAAACATTTTCTATTGCATATGATATTTTTGGGAAGGTTTTTTAGTAGCAAAAAAATTGACAATTGCATTGCCAAATGGATTTGATCTTTTTTTGGCAAAGTGTTTATCAAATTTTCCTTTCAATGGACTATTTACTTCCTCCTCAAATATTTTTGCAATAATAACATGGTTTGCATTCACATGTTTTTTCATCCTTCCATGTGAACAACAATTAGTTTGGTTTTCATACAAAAATAACAGCTAATGTTTTAGTAGTTGCAAATGTGATCAATTTTGTTGTAACCCTATGAATATACAAAGGTGTATTTTGTGTATTCTAAAAGGTATAGTTGGGTACATTAAGATTTACAAATGTATATTATGAATGTATATGAATGACCATATTACATGTATATTCAAAGATTATTATTAACATTAAATGGCCTTGATATATTTGAGGTTACATTAGGTGTATATTTTGAGTATATTAAAGTCCAACGTAAGATATTTATTAAATATATTACAACATATATAGACACAAATAGTGTCTTGATTGTATAGTTGTGGTTGTGTGTTTTGTATTTTTACATATATATTGAATGTTCCACTTCTTGTCTTCAAAAATTAGACACATAGCAGTATTGCTATAGTCATTGATCCATTCGGAAAGAGTTATTCATTAATCTACAGGTGGTGTAAAACGTAAGAATTTGTTGCAAGTGATGGGTTTGCTTTTCTTTCTATTCTCCAAAAAGAATGACACCACTAGTTTGATTGTTTAAAAGGTTAAAACATTCCACATTTATGGTTTTGGTTCTACTCATGGTTCTTGATGATTTCAATTCACAATTGTGCATGAAAAGGTGTACATCCTGGATTCACATTTTGAATTTACAAGTCTTGCTTGAATTTGGCACGTTAGTTGTTTGTTTAAATTGCAAGAACAAAAGTTGCCAAAAATTGACATGTTTAGGCCCCTTTGAAATTTTCATACCCCCTATATCTTGCAAATGGTGAACAATTAGGTAAAAATAAACATACCACAACAATCAAAACCCTTGAAATTGGGGGGTAAATCACCTCAAAATCCCAAAATAAAAATTTCAAATTTGGTGGGAACACCCATATAACCCTAAACCCTAAACCCTCAAAAACCGCAAACCTAAACCTTAAACCTTAAATGTTGTAAATCGTATACTTTTAGGTGAAAATAAACACACCACTAGTATCAGGACCCTCAAAAATAGGGGGGGTATGTCACCTCTAAACCTTGAAATTCTATAAAAATACACCCTGAACTCTTCATCTATCCAACCCCCCTAAAATTTTCATACCCCCAATATCTTTTAAATGGTGAAAAATTAGGGAAAAACAAACACATCATGAAAATCAAAACCCTAAAAAATGAGGAGTAGGTCACCTCAAAACCCCAAAATAAAAATTCAAAATTTGTGAGGACACACATGTAACCCTAAACCTTAGACCTTTGCATTAGTTTCCACTTGCAAATATGCAACACATGGTTTTGGGCGCTCCAACTACTGGCATGTGTGAAGATTCAAAGAAAAGGGAAAAAAAAAACTTTGTGAATGAAACAATGCTTATGACACCAAAGTTTGAAGGTGATCTATTTGTGAATGAAGCGACATGGTTTGAACTTGCTCATCAATACCTAGTCACTCTTGTTGAGCTTAAAAAAGTGGTGATCTTACTGGATTGAGACCAAAGGAGCGCATAAAGCTCATTAGGTGTCTTCAAAGGAATGGTAATGTGTTGTTTGGGGCAGCTGCTATGGTCATTGTTATAGAAAGTGATGCTCAAGTATGAAATGCATCCAATGGTGTGTAGTCAGTTGGTTGCCTTGAGATAAATTGTTTGAAGAGATAAGTCTTATGTTTATGGTAGTTTTATCAATATGAATGACTTCTTGAATGTTAAACCAAGAAACCAGATGAGTTAGTGGCCAAATGAGGCAACCATTTTATTGGCATAATTACAGCTTCAAAAAAATTCCAGTTTTCTTGTTTTTTTTGCTTGCTTTGGTAGATAGGACCTAGAAGCTTAGATTGAGTTCAAGCCATCAAATAGCTCTAGGAAGTTTAGAATTCTTTTCTCACAAATTTGTGTGGAGATGGACTACAAATTGTTGCATTTTTAAAGTTTACTTGCTTGTTTCAGGTACTAATAGGGGTGAAAAGGGAACTCGCTTTGCAATTGCCAAATGCAAAAGAGAAAGACAAGCAAAAAGCTCTAGCAAATCATGAAGTGAATATACCTCATCCATCTCATGAAATCCCACCCTTGGTGAAGGCTTTAAAATTAGAGTGTGGCCACTTTCAACAATGCATGGTAGGAAAAACCTCTAGCCAATTTAATTTTGAACAAAGAATTAGACATGCCACCTTATGGTCCATTGGTAGGGCAAATCTATACATCTAGAGTTTGGAAATAAAGGTTTACCAAATTTAGTTTATTTTAGGTTAGTTTAGCCAAGTTTAAATTAACTTAACCAAGTTGATTTTAATTTAACCAAATTTAGGTTGGTTTAATTAAGTTCAATTTAATTTAGCTAAGATTGAATTAGTAAAACCAACCCCCACCCCTTCATAATGAAGTTTTAAAAAAATCAACCCTTCCCCTTCCCCTCCCCCTTCAACAAATCAAAAGAAAAAGAAAAAGAACCTTGACCCCTCACTTCCCTAACCTTTTCAACAATGAAAAAAAGGTTTTAAGAAAAAAAAAAAACTAACTCCCCTCCCTTCCCCCTTCCACAAGTCAAATGAAAGAGAAGAAAACTAACCTCCACCCCCCTCGCCCCCTCAATAATAAAAAGAAATTTGAAAAAAAAATCAAGCCACACCCCTTCCCCCCTCAATAATCAAGAAATAAAATTTTAAAACTAACCTTGCCCCCCTTTAATACTAAAAAAAAGGTTACAAAAGTTACAACTAATAAAAAGTAACAAAAAATGAAAAGAAGTCAATAAAAACAGCTTGCCATTATGCTCAAATTGCCTGCCACTATAGGGGGTTTTTTGGGGTCAAGCTACTTATTGCCTTCATCCTTGTGAATGCAGTGTGAATATTATATGTATATGGGGAACTCCATAATTAGGGCAAAATTGAACATAATTCCATAAATTTGGCAAAAAAGAAAAAGGATTTTTCCTTAATTTGGGCAAAACTTGACATAACTCCAAAAATTTGGCAAAACTTAATAGAACTCCATACTTTTGGCAAAACTAAATTCTAACCCCATAACTTTGGGAAAAATTAAAGTGGACTCCATAATTCAAGCAACTCTTGGCACAATTCCATAATTTTGACAAAACTAAACCATAACTCCATAATTTTGGTAGAATTAAAAAGCACCTCCATAATTTTGGGAAATGTTGGCACAACCCCATAATTTTGGCAAAACTTGGCATAATTCTATAAATTTGGCAAAACTAAAGTGGACCTTTAAAATTTGGGTAAAACTTGGCATAAGTGCATAAATTTAACAAAACTAAGGTGGAAGTCGATAATTTGGGCAAAACCCTAAATCATAAACCATAAAATTTTAAATAAAAATAAAGACACCATTATCATCATAACATTTGAAAATAAAGGGGTAGGTCATCTTCAAACTTTCGAATTCTGTTAGAATAAAAAAAGACAATTAACCATTCCAAAGTCAAAGCTTTCATATCTTCCAAATGTTGAACAATTAAGGAAATGTAAACACACCATCATAATCAAAATGGGTTGGGGGTAGGTCACCTCAAAATCCCAAAATAAAAATTGTAATTAGGTTGAAACAACCATGTAACCCTAAAACCCTAAACCTTTTATATCCTCCAAACCATACATTTTTAGGCAAAAATAAACACTAGAAAATGGGAAGGTAAATCATTTTCAAACTTTCAAATTTTATAAAAATAACCTTAAACGTTTTCATCTATCTGGGCCCCTTAAAATTTCATACCCCTATATCTTCCAAATGGTGAACAATTAATGAAAAATAAACACACCATGAGAATCAGAACCCTTGAAAATGGGGGGGTTGATCACCTCAAATTTTCAAAATAAAAATTCAAATTTAATGGGGATACACATGTAATTCTAAACCTTAAACCTAGGCTTAAATGGTGAATAATTAGGGAAAAATAAACACACCATGAGAATCGAATCCTTCAAAAAGGAGGGGGTAGGTCACCTCAAAACCCCAAAACAAAAATTCAAATTTGGTGGGGACGCACATGTGACCCTAAACCTAAACCTTAAACCTTAAAACCCTAAACCTTAAACCCTAAACCCATTGTAACTCGATACCTGCACATACATACATTAATGTGGGTGAAATCGAAACAACGTAAAACATTTAAACATTTGCAATGCCAAAATGTGGGTACCAATAATGTACACATATTATGACAAACTGAACAAAAGAAAAGTTTGAAAGAAGGACATTCACTTATAATTTATATAGGTCATGACTACATTCATTCTTGTTATGCTTATATTGGTTTAGCTGAAACTGACACAACACTTGCCTTACTATGGTGTATGTTATTATGAATTTCCTTTTTACAATGAACAAGGGGGGTAAATCACCTCCGAACCTTGAAACTATAAGCTCATTTCTAACTTTTACCCATTCATTTCTAGCTTTTACCCGTTCATTTCTAGCTTTTAGCCGTTCATTTATCCAGCCCCCTAAAATTTTCAAACTTTTATATCTTTCAAATGGTGAATAATTAGGGAAATGTAAACACACCATCAAATTAGAACACTTGAAAATGGGGGGTAGGTCACTTCAAAACCCCAAAATAAAATATGAAATTTGATTGGGACACATATATAACCTTAAACACTAAACCCTCTATATTTTGCAAACCATAGACTTTTAGGTGAAAATAAACACACCACTAGCATCAAAACCCTTGAAAATGGTGGGTATATCACCTTGAAACTTTGAAATTTTATAAAAATAAACCATGCACCTTCATCTTTATAGCTCTTTTGAAAATTTCACATCGCCCATATCTTGCAAATGGTGAATTATTAGGGAAAAATAAACACATCACAACAATCAGAGCCTTTGAAAATGGGGGGTTCGGTCACCTCAAAATCCTAAAATAAAAACTCAAATTTGGTGGGAACACCCCTTAAACCTTAAACCTTAAAAACCCTTAAACCCGGTTGTGCAGACAATTGACAAAATAGGAACAACTGAATAGCAATACAACACACATGTTATGAGCAAAAGTTAAGCAACCTGGAACCCTCGACACATATTTGCAATGAAAAGGGCTCTTCCTAACTGTGGCAAGACATCGCACCTTCCATTGGTTAAGGAAATTGGATTAACTTAGACCTCTGCAAAAGACACATTATCAAATGTGTCTAACAATATCCTCTTTTACAGTACTCTCGTGACAAGTATGGTGCAACAAGACTAATCATTTTTGACCATACAAAACCACACAAAATTGAGGTGTAATATATGTATTAATGCACTTGGTAATGATCATCATCATATATATATATATATATATCGTACATTATAATAAATGAAATCACAAAATTTATCCTATCATTAACCATGGCTTTTTTAATTAAAAAATTCTCCTTTCTTTTTTTTGTAGGGACAATTCATGCATGCACGCAAATTTTTGGGGGTGGGGGTGAAAAGGGGGTAAGAGGACCTAAAAGTTTTGAATCAATCTTTTCATAATTGTAATACTAACTTCAACCCATGCAAACACTTAGCCATAATTTTCCTACAATGAAAATTGAAAGTAATGGGAATTTGTAAATAGTTCCATATTGGCGACTAAGAACCAATTTTATTATTTCTTTCAAAATATGGCGAATTTTGGCCATCTTAAGAAATAAAACATGCATGGTTCAAAATGACATTTTATGGGATGAAAACATTAGGAGAATCCACCTAGAAAGTAAATTGGTGTGCACAAAAGGGGTCTTTTCCATTATGCAAATATGGTTTGATGTGATGAAAGATTGAAACAAAAAAAATTTAATCATGACCATGACTTTCATGGCCAATGTGCATTAGACGGAACTGGTGATTTTTCAGGGCATTTTTGTTTATAGCTAAAAAGGGGTGATTTTCCACAAGAGGATATAAAACAAATGGTTATCATCCCAATGAATATTTAGCAAAATCTGGCTACAACCATTTATTAATTACAAAATTTTTAATCGTCTTTCCATGACATTGTTGACTAAGAAGTGAAAACCAAACAATATATATATGGAAATTTTTACTACTTTTCCTTCCCTTTCGACAATGGAAATCCCGGGAAATGGGCTTTTTAGATCTTTGAAGGTTGATTTTGCTTTTGTCAATAGGAAAAAAAATTATTTGAATTTTTTGTCAAAATTCAACAAATATTTTATGAGTAGAATACATGTCACAAATTCTTGATTTAAATTTAAAATTACAAAAAAGGGTTATTGAAAAAATCCTAAATATTGCATAATTGTCAACAATACATTACGGTGTTTAAGATTTTGTGCTTCCAAGAGTGTTTGAATATTTCCGAAATTTGGCTAAACATAATTGTGGATAATCATCACTCGAAAGCAACACCACAAAGTTAGAACCAAAAAAACACCTAAAAACCATTAAAATAATTACGTCTACAAATCTCAAGCAAGTTCACCATTTTAAAAATGTCCGAAAGTTTGAAAACTTTCCTTAAATAATACAAGTTCAATGAAAATCCTTCATCTTTGTTTGACCACATTCATGCAAATTATAGTACCTTTGCCATCCATGAATTTTGTTGACCAATTGGGTTTTTCACTCAAACGATAATAATAAGAATTAAAAAAAATCTCAACACTTTCAAAAACATGGCCATTTCCACTTGGAACAAAACAAAATGGCCATGTCCACCGATAAAACATAATGTCTAGAACTTTTGACATTGTGGGTGACTAATTTTGAAAAAAAAAACCCCCGTAATTATCAAGAATAATTTTGATCATTGCCGAAATGGTAAAAATTATTAGCTTGTGTGGTTGGGCTTGAACACAAATAATCTTGTGCAAAGGTGTTGAGGCAATCCACACCCCCTTGCCCCCAAACTTGCTTGCCCACTACCACGCGGGGTTTCACCCACAACTGCACCCCTTCCAGGTGGATGAAAGCCTACCCCTTGCCCACACCTTGTGGGCGTGCACGTGAGGGGCCCGGGTTGGCAATCCGTCTTGACGAATCCATCCCGAGCTTGTTCCATCCTTAGTTTGTCGTAGTGAATCCATCTCGAGTTCATTCCATCTGAGTCTGTCTCGATGAATCCATCTTGAGCTCGTTCCATCTTCAGTTTGTCCCAACAAATCCATCTTGAGCTTGTTCATCCCCAAAGCCATGGCCTTCCTCCGGGATTCCCCCCCCATTCATTTAGCCGGTGCTTGACCTTTTCGTCTGCCGACCTCGGCCGTCTTCTACCAAGTTTCCACAAGAGGGTTCAAGGTCCCAAACCACCTTCTCCCATCTATGGACCAATCACACCAAAAGAGGCTTGGCCGATGAAAATTGATTTCAAAGAATTTCTAACCTTGGTAAAACATGCAGTCAACTGGAATCAATGAAAAAAAGGGATGATTGCCTGTGATTGCTTCTTGATGTCTTGATCGATAGTTCCATCATGCTTCCTTCTCGAGGTTAGGGTTCACCAACAACCAGAGTTCGAAGCGAGATGATCAACACAAGGAATTGTTGATCCTTCATTGTTCCTTAGCAAGCAATTTTAGCCTTCAAACATCACAATATTGGCAACTTCCCAACAACGCAACAATGTTTGGGTGTTCACTTAACACAAGGAGCAACATGGTCCGGATATTTTCGGTGTGACAGGTGTTGTCCATAGCTAACCCTCCCTTTATTTTCTTTTATTGTATAGAGGTAGAAGAAATAACTCAATGTGGAATATTTGGGGGTTTGACCGTGATGGTGAATTGGGATCAGATTTGAAGGACATAATGGTCATGTGGGCTATGTGGTTCTGAATTCAAACATTCTCTTGGCTATTTGGTTATAGACATATCCCAAAATCTTCTTATACATTCTGGGAGATGCCATGGTTATTCTATCTTGTTCTTGTGCCTAATTCCATTCAACACGTACCATGTATCTTTACATGAGGATAGAGGCATTTTGCTTGGCTCTTTGTACACATAGTTATTGCTAGTAGTACAACTAGCCAGAACGTTGCAAAGCCCAAAACAAAATGGTGGACCATGTTCAATCCCATGAATTTTCATAGAGGTTTGCGGTTCATGAGGACATTTTGATCATAAATCGAAAGCCATTTTTCATTGTAGTAGAGCTTTTGAGCCTTCCTTCACAAAAAGATGGCTATAACTCAATGCATGGTGATCTATCTTTTTGCCGAACATTATTTCCGGCTTGGTCATGTGCATCAGAGCTTAGGAAGCAAGGTGCACAACATGGATACCCAAATGATGAACTTTGTAGGCAACACAACCAGTCAGCTTGTCAACGTTGATGACCTGTTTTAGACTTCATTATGAAGTAGATATTCAAGACCCCCTATGCTACCACCGCAACAACTGGCTCTTTCACTACAGCTAGCACCATCGCCACCGATTCTCGATATCCAACCGTGGCCTCCACAAAAGGCATTGTTAGGAAAAGAAATTAATACATAATGTTAGGCAAAAGAATTATTGCTAGTCTAGAAGGAAATAATAAGTCAAACATAATTTAACTGACAAAAAATTATGTCCATTACATAACCAATATCTGGTAAAAAAACTAACCAAAAGTGTTTGCCAAAAATATACCTAGCAAAAGTGCCTATCAAAATGACAACCCAACATGACAAATTGGCAATGTGGACAAATTGACGACCTGGACAAACCAATAATCTTGACAAATCGACAACCTAGATGATCTAGACAAACTCGCAACAAATCAACAATTTCGAAAAGTTGACAAGACCTATCAGTAGTTTCACAATTTTGGCATTTTCAAAGGTGAAATGAACTCTGATTGAGGTGTTTGATATGGCATTGGAAAGCTCTTTCCTAGGGCTATAAAATGAAGCCTTGAAAATTCCAAATTGGAGATGTTTGGGGGAATTCTGGAGTCTTTGAAATTTTCGACCTCCCAATAGGTGAGTTCCAATGGATAATTAACACTTAACACTTCGTTATGCCTAATAGCTCGAGTGTGATTTACATCTTCCTTTTCTAGGTCACAAAAGTTTAAGGTCACAATTCACAAAATCTCCTGGAAATAAAATCCTAATATTTGAATGATCTAAATATGGCGGTAGTAAGATATTTGCCCCGTTGGACAATAGAACGCATCAATTACCAAGTTGGATTTGTGCATGACAATTTGCTTATTCGATATTATATATTAGGGCCCACATGTTTTTTAGGGCATTAACACTAAATCCATAATACCATGAATCCAGTGCATTTACTCTTTGATTGGGTTAGAACATAGATTTGTAGTTCTCATTCTAAAAGCTTGAACCTTCAGTGGACAATTCTTCATTTTCATTTGAAACCTTCAATTGTGCGTTTCAAAACTATATTGAAATGGTCATAATCCAAGTCCGAATCATGAGTGGAACTCATAATGTACGCTTAAACCCAATCCATCGCTACATTCTTAGTGGAAATGCAGATAACTGATAAAAATCCCTTGTCCTCACAACATTTTCATTGGATGACAACCCTCACATTGATCATGTTGATTGGAAGTTTTGATAGGTTTTATAAGGACAAAACACATAGTTTTGGATAGAAAACTGAATTTTTGGATAAAATGTACATATTGTTGTTTGCATATTTTGTTGTTTATGTTGTTTATTAGTTGATTTTTTTGTTGGTCAAAAATATGTTGGCTCTATATTATTTGTACATTTTGATTAAAAAATTTGGATCTGAGGTTGGCTTCTAACATAATGTTTTGTAATCAAGGGGACTATGTGTTATCCTCAATAGAATCCCACACATTGTGTAATGTCAAGATCAAAGGACAAAGGGAATTTTGACATTACATGTAATCTATGTAGGTGCATTCAGGTGAGACACGATACATGTGTCATTTCTCTGGCCTTGCTAAACCCAACCTTTGTAACCACAATTGTCCCTTATAGTCTATAATTTAAGAAATCAAATCCACTAGGTTTGGCATTAATAAAACAATCTTAATTATGCACTTGGGTTTAACAAACATTTACCATTCTTGTCCCATCAACCTTCTAGCTTCCAATCCTTCTAGAAATCCTTGTCAATGAATGTATTTGCTTTCATTGAACTAGAAGGAAAACTTTACCTCTTAAAACTCATATATCATGTACAGAAGAGATAGGAAAATATTGACGTTGTTCATGTGTGAATTGTTCTTTGAGGATTCATTTTCCTTTGGTTGATATCACAACCTCCGAGACTTGGCATGTTGTGTTGTCCACACAAAAGCCTGCTTTGACA
>Ga0209611_10001015_pt1 | contig 46206 bp, 38 predicted proteins | sample S1TSphgellanicum_3_FD_187693 | JGI IMG/M metagenome (GOLD analysis project Ga0209611, IMG submission 187693) | Host-associated microbial communities from peat moss isolated from Minnesota, USA - S1T2_Fc - Sphagnum magellanicum MG (SPAdes) (version 2) | ecosystem: Host-associated > Plants > Peat...
AAAAAACCCCCCCCCCCCCCAAACGTCTTTTTTTCATCAATTCACCAATCTTATATATGCCCAACCTTTTTGCACACAAATACATTGAAATACTAATTTGGTTCTTTCATTGCACTCTTAAGAATGTTTAGTTATCCTAAATATCCATAATGAATGAAAATTGGACAATGATGAAATGGATATATGCGTGAATTGGATGATGATGAATTTCATTCATTATGGATGAAAGGTGAAACTCGTGAATGATTTTCATCAATAAACAAAAAGTTAATTTACAATTTTTTTGGAATTATTATAAATAGTTTCATTATAATCTCTTTAAATCATTCATTTTCTAGGCATGATGGATAGTTATTAGCCTTTTGGTGCATCACACTTTTACACAAAAAGTCTTTCATGTGCTCTTACCTACTAAAAGTTGATGTACATTAATAAGAAGACAATGTGGCATAAACATCTTTTCAAAGAAAGGAAAGACCACAAATAATTGAACCACACACAATTGAGAATTGTGATTATAGTATGATTCTTAAACTTACAAATCTCTCTCCCTCTCACACACCCATCTTGCAACACATGTTTGCCACTCATCTCCTCGAATTGACCCAAAAAAAAAAGGGTAAGAAATGGAGAATAACAATGCAAGAAGCATATAAGATGAATCAAGAGATGACAAATTGCACAAATTAGCCTAAATTGTTGCAAACTTTTTTTTGCCTTGGACATTACATTTTCAAACCACCATTGGTTTTTTTTTTGGGTAATAACATGAGGCTTTAAATAAAGAAAGTGGTTGGATTGAAATCTCTTCAAGAGCTGAGACTTGTGAACTTTCCCAATGGCTTTTGACCCTTGAGCCTTCTAGAGGCGATCCTACCTATAAAAGTAGGTGTTATCTTCAAAACCTAATTCACCCATTCAGACTCCATAGATGAGATAGGTGACACTCTTTTTCGTATGCAATTCGTATGCTTAAAAGTACTACTTATTGGGCTGCCCAGGGTGGATTCCAATTGGATTTGTTTGGAATCCACCCTGGATGGCCTATTATGTGACATAATAAGACAGTGAACACCTCAGGAATATAGCAAAATTACAGGGGGAAGATGGCAGAATCTGCCAGCCACACCCATTCTGCAATTCTGTAGACTTAATAAGTTGTTTGTAATTGATAATAAGACCCCTCTGCCTTTAATGGTACCCCAATGATACTCTTCCACACCACAGTTATGTTATGTTAGGGCTAGTGTGATCCGTATTAATTAATTGTGGGGATCATCTAAGTTCAATCTTTTTCTTTTTTGGTTGGGATGGGCATCTCTGATTGGCCCATAAATAAATAAATAGATCAATAATCAAGCATTGGAGAGTCTCAAAATAGATATATTGTGGTCTTCTCCCATATAAGTTGCAAGACTAAAACCTCGTGCAAGGCATAGGGGTTGAAGTGAGGGCCACACTTTTTATATAGGTTGCAAGAGTAAACTCGGGGCAATGTGAAGCACAAGTAGCTTCAATGAAGTGGACACCTTGCTTTTGTGAAATGGAAAAACTTCCTTCATGCATTTGTTTGTGTAACAATGCGAAGCAAGAGGTGTCTTCAATGAAGTGGCATCTTGCCTCAACAAAGTTGTTCAAATTTACTCCTTCCCCAAGGGTGCATGCAAACCTTCTTTGTTGCAAAATTCTTACCTATCTATGTTCTTTGTCATTTTTGGCCTAAGCTAATGCAAGGGCATGAACTTATTCATGCTTCCCTTTGGCACCCCTTCACAATATATGATAGTATATTGTGATTCACATTGAAAACAACAAATACCCAAAAAATCCATCACCCATCAACCCCCTTCCCCTAAAGAAAAAAACTAGGCCTCTTGAATGCATGCTGCGATCCCTCATTGGTTAAACATAATTTATAGTTCTAATTGTGTTCATCACCTATTTTTGCCTAGCCTAATTCCCCCTTCCAAGAGTTGGGGTACGTGTTAATTAGTTGAGAGGTGCCTTTCAAGATGACAATTTATTTGTGTAATGAGTCTCTTTCATTGGCTCATTGCCAAAAAGTTATGAAACCTTAAAGAGTTTGCAATATGAAGTATTCACTCTAAGCATAGAAAGATATAAATCCCAATATTCACGCAGATTTATACATTTCAAGAAGACAATGTTGGGCAAAACATATGGGACAAAGTGAGGTGCTCTTTAGAACATGTTGAGGAACACATTGAGAACTTGGGGGAACTTGTTGGTAACCCATTGGGAACTTGATAGAAATATAGTGGCAACACATTGGCCGCAACAAAAATCTTAAAGAAAAAGAATTTGGGTATATTGGGTGGTGGGCAGAATTTCTATTCACTATGGTGGTCATAGGGGCATGAATTGTGGGGACATAGTGGTATCATGGCACATTGTTAGTACCCACATGCAACCATTCTATGACAAAGCACTCCCCCAAGAAATTTTGTAGTGTAATTGGAGGGCACCTTATGCTTACAATAGGCCTCTTATGTATATAGGTGTAAGGTGCATTCTACTCCTACCACCTGGTCCTAAGCTTATGTATGTAGGTGTAAGGTGCATTTTGCTCCTACCACCTTGTCCTAAGCTTATTATTGGGTGAATGGCCGACCTAATGGAGTTACTCTACAAGTAATTGGTTTCATGTGGCCTTGCCTGCCTCTTTTTAGTCCCCTTACAAGGCTCAATAGAGGGTCTTCTTGGGTGTACCTAACCTAACTTGGGCCACATGGCTACCATGTAGTACATGATCATTATGTAAATTCACATGACCATTATATAAAGTCATGAAAATCATTATGTAATGGAACATGTTGAAATACAAGCCATTGTGCCCATTGTGCTATTCAACTTGCCCACATTCTTCACATGCACCTCACCAGGTACAATGGCCCCCATAATACATAAAGCCATCTTGAATTAACTACAATGTTAAAGTTTTGGTTCTGAAATTTTTGTTAAATTAAAAAAATTGTTAATTTTTTATCTATTTGATTGGGGTTAGAAATGTTGTTAGTTTTCATTTTTTTAATCCAGGTTTTGAATAATAGCAATAAAAAAATTCACTAATAATTTGGGGTCAGGGTGGGGTGTGCATTAGGCATATAGTTGATATAGGTGGTCACATTTTATTGGTATTATAGTGCTAGCAAAAAGGGAAAATCAATTTTAGGTTGTGCATAGGTACATAGAACCAGATCTGGTTTAGAACCAAACTTGGGTTGTGCATAGGTACATAGAACCAGATCTGGTTTAGAACCAAACTTGCCTAGGAATTTATTTTTCACAAACTGGGAACCAAGGGCCTTGAAATATGAAGAAGTAAATGTAAAACGAGATTGAAGGTTCTATCAATTTTTAAAAACAAATCTTTGAACCAGAATTTAAGGTTTTTTTCAAAAAATTTGCAAAAAATTGGAAGTAGGGATGGAGGTTCTCTTGAAATGTAAAAATTGGTTGGTCAACACTTGTAATAACCTTGCGTAGGGTAGGCCAAAAAAAAAACCCTAAACCCACATGGTGGGTTATTGTTCATTTTTAGTGGGCATTTCATTTGCAAAATTCCCATTGTACATTTAATGGTAATTGAATGGTAGGGTAATTGAATGGTAATTGATGTTACCTTACCATTTTTTGTATTCATATGTAATATGTTAGTTGCCACATAATCCAAGGTGGCATCCTTGGTGGTGGGGTCAATGTTAAATGAAGGCTAAAGCCACATTTAATTTATAATTTTTTTGAAATCATAGATTTCAAATGAAAAACCTTGTTTTGCATTAAAATGTTGACAAGGAACACTTAATGTTAAAAACCTTTTCACTTTCTTCTCTTGCTTGTATCCACAACAAGAAAGCTTCAACATACGCAAGAAAACTTTTGTAGAATAAAAAAAAAATTCAAACAATTACATTGGAAGAAAGTTGATCAAGAATTTTTGTTTGTCAATAGTTTGTAGTGATACACAATGAATTTGTACTATAGCTACAAACACACAAATGGACATATTTGGAATCATTATTTCAAATTTCATGATGCACATGATTTGTAAAAAGGTAAAGTTCATGAAACCATTAACTTTTGTCACAATTTCAATTTTCACTTGTATGTTTTTCGCAATGCCAATTTGCCATCATCTTTCACATAGCTTCAATTTGCACTTCTTCCCATGGAGACTCCCACAACAAAAATATATTATTTAAAAAAATTGAAATCAAAAAATTGACAATGAGTTGTGTTGTTTAGGATTTTAACCCAATTTTCTAAATGCTCAATCCAATAAGAAAACTAGCAACGGGGAAAGGAAGCAAATTCCAAATTTTCCAGTTGAAAATTTGCAAACTTGATCCATTTAAGTGTGGAGAAAATCTCATTAACCAAATTGAGAGGATGGAAAAATCATTGTATTCATTTAAGCAAGAAAAGGTCAAATGCCTTGCTAATTTCAACAAAGGGCTAAAAGCATATTACAATTGACTTTTTTGAATGTCACAAAAGTAGAATTTTTCGAATTAGACACTATTATATAAACCACATATGCAAGTTGGAAATTCCAACAAAATGAACCCAAATAAATGAAATCAATTTTTTTGTCCTTATTTTTTCAAATATTTACACCAAAAAAATAAAGTTTCAATGAAATATGGACTTTGCAATCTAGGCAATTCCGAGGTCATAAACAATTTTTAAAAATTATAAATTCATTATTTGTAATGAAATTGAAAAAAAATTCACAATTTTAAGACATGTTATAATTTCAAGGGTGTGTGACAATTATGAATTTTTTTATAAAGAATATGAAATATCTAATGGACTTTATAATCATTTATTGTGTATAACAATAGTTTTTAAAAATTCAAAGTACATCACATATCCAAAATGATGTTTTCCATGACCAATACTAAATAGAGGTTCAAAAAGGTTCAAAGTAATGCACCATTAACTTGGACATGGAAAAAGATGTCAATTATTATAACATCTCAAGGTTTTTGTCTAGTTTTTTATATTTAAAAATACATTAGAAAAATTCCCAAAATGGACTTTGGTACACCTTAATGTCCATTTTTGGTACACCTTAATGTTTTTTCACCCTAAGTATATCCTCATGAACAATTCAAAATAACAATCATAAAATGAAAAAAAATTGTTGCCTCTTTAATGATAGTAGGTTATTCATCACACATGAGGAATATTACATATATTAAAGGACGTTGTGACGTGAAGCATCATTTCATCCATTTGTCCTATCATCCATCCGTCCATTCGTCCGATCATCCATTCGTCTCGTCATGGTCTGTTTAATATGATCATACTACAAGTTTCTATTACACACACACACACACCACACTTGAAACCATAGACTTTGGATAAATCCAAGGAACAAGATAAATTAATCAACTTTTTAGTGCAAGTTTGAATCTTGCCCAATGCAAAAGCTAGAACTTCTTACGAGCTCTATTTGCGACAAGAGTGTGTGCGATACTTACACTATTTCCCAAAGAATATTATTTTCTTTTTGATGTGAACCAAAATGAGGTTGTGAATGGAGAGATATTTGGATAAGTTCGACCCACTTTCTATGGTCACACCACGAGGAGTGTTTTGTGTAAACAAGGGGGAGACTGATCCTAACAGGGTGAGTTTAAAGCAAAAGAAAACAAGTAGTTTAACTAACAAGCAGGGCAAAAAATACACCCAAAAAAAAAAAAGCCTTGCAGAAGTGTTGTTTTCTGAACCTCCAAGAACAAATGTGTGATTGTCTCTCCCTTTCTTTAGTTCTTCGTTGGAATTTAAAGCATTGTTATGATGTGTGTGTGGGTCTAATTTTGGGTGGCTTTCATGTGATGCAGATGGTGGATGATCTGGCTTTTGAATGTGCACCAGTTGCAATTGTGGACCAAATAGCACTTTCCTCAATGTGAACCAACCCACATAAGAAATAGAGAAAGAGAAAATGAAAAAAAAACATAAACCCTAGTGTAATTGCAATGGAAGTCAAGGTGTTCACCTTTGGTGAAACTCAAAAAAAAACACACACACACACACAAGTTACACACATAAGCAAAAAGTTGATGATGATGAACAAAATCAACTACAAACAATGTAGCAAAAACAAAAGTAATTGTAAACCTACAATAAAGCAAAGTAATAAACAAAGTTATTTTTTTAATGCAAATAAAAAAACAACAAAAAACAAAGAAAAAGAAAACTTCGACACAAAAAGTTAAATGAAGATATGTGCAACAATGCAAAATGCCAAAGCTTTTTCAAAACAAAATAGATGAATTATGGGCAACAAAGCCAAATAACACAATTGCAATGGAAGTTGAGGTTCATACCTTTGGTGAAGCTAAAAAAAAACGCATTACACATTTAAACAACATGTTGATAACAACACATGAAATCAATTGAAAACAACCAAGCAAAAGCAAAAGCTTGCTTTATAACAACAAGCACAAAGATAAATGAAAATGCAACAAAAAAATGTAAATAAAAAAATAAAGAAACAAACATAACAAATGTTGAAGAGAGTAAACCTTCAATGGTTCAACACAATATGAAACACAAGAAATGTGTTACCTGTAAAAAATAAATAAAAATATAAACTAAGGAATGTGTTTTCAAGAACCAAAGAAAATTTGAAAGAAAGTAAAGAACTTAAAAGTGGGGATGAGGAAGAAGGAAAGGAACAAGGAACAATGAGCAAAGATGACCATGAGCATGGAAAGAGAAGAGTACATTTGCATAATGTCCTTTTCACCACTGGGTAAAATGTTATGCAAGTTCAAATTCATGGTAGGTGACATTGAATGTGGCAATGGTATATCAGAAAAAACCAACATTTTAATGTTAGGTCTAAATGTTGACACATTAGGTTAACATTAGGTTAATGTTATGGTGATGGGTTTAACCTAACCCTAATGTTAAGGTGTTTAACACTAATGGCTTAAACTCCATGCATGAATTAAGCTTCAATATGGACCTTTTCTTTACAACAATGAAAAATATAATCACTTTGTAAAAACTATTCATAATGAATACATGTTCCAAGAACACCAAGTGGTATTGGATTTTCCAAATGTGAATTCAAAATATCTATTATAAGCTCCAACTAAATCTTTTGATCACAACCTTTTGATGTGGGTATGTGTAGGTGCCCCTAGTTCGTTAATTTATGTGATGGTGATCAAGGTTTTGACATATCGACATACAATAGCAACCTTGACACCAATTATATTATTTTCACAAATGTTGGATTTTTCTTTTAATTGATGAAAAAATTTGCAAAGGAAAATAAATAATATTTTATAATATTTTGGAATATTTGAATTTTTGACATGCAATTTTTGCAATAAAATAATTATTTAACATTGTAATGTTGAACTTGCCATGGTATTACAATAGTCAAAAAATGTAGACAATGTATTATATGTCTATTGCCTTTGGATGTATATTTAATGAAGGATGGCATGTCAAAATTTAAGAAGAAATTGTGGTTTTAGATATTCCATTGGGGTCCATAACAAGTGTGTTGATTTGTATAAATTCATCTTGACAACAAACCTTGCTAATAATTTTTAATGTGTTTAACCAAATTTGTTAGCATTATATTTTATTAACATTTCAAACAATTATTTTTGCAATTCCAAACCCTATCTTCATTGTCACTACAAAGGTCATTTTGAAGTTGGTTTCTTCATGATAAACTACCTTATATTATGACCAAAAACAAAGGCTTGGTGTTAGATTTGAAACACCCATCTGTTCTAATGAAACCATAATTTATTGTGGAACCTACTATACATAACCCATTGTGTAGTTGAAATGCCTTTGAAAAAATTGAGATTGTTTCCTTGGAGACCAAGGTTCAAGCCTTGATACCAACAACAATATGTTGACCATATAAAATACATACATTTTAAGAATATGAAAAATAAAATGATGATAAAAACAACAAAATATTATAAATTTAACTTAATGACATTACCACATGTCAATTTCCTATTTGATCATATGTTAATGAATTCGGTTGTTCATACCAACTTGTTGTTAATCATTAAAAGACATAATGAATTGATTGAATTTATAATATATTGAATTAGTGTTTCATTCAAATGATTAAATAGATTCCTAGTGAACTAAACCCACATTTTTACTTGTATTATTTGTAACATAATTATTCATCACAAAGTTATAAACATTTGCATAGTTAAACTTAATTTAAGCCACCTTAGATTAACCTGGGTTGGCCTAAATTAATTTAGGCCACTGACGAAATGTACTTAGGTTAAATTAAGTTAACTTAAGTTTCCTCAAGTTATTGTAAGTTACTTTAATTAACCTAGCATTATTTAGTCTAAAATATATTAAACCTAAACTCAACCTAAGCTAAACTTAAAGGCTAAATTTATAAGTTAAACCTAAGTTCATCTTAAAAGTTAAATTTAGAACTTAAACCTAAATTAAACATATAAACTAAACTTAAGTTAAATCTATTAAAGGATAAACCTAAATGTTAAACTAGGTTAAACCTAGAGGCTAAATTTAAGTTAAATTTATAAGTTAAACTTAAAGGCTAAACCTAAATTAAACTTTTAGGCTCAAAATAAACTAAACGTAAAGGTTAAACTTTAAAATTAAAATTAGGTAAAACTTAAAAATTAAATTTAAACCTAGAGGTTAAACCTAAACAAAACTTAAAAATTAAACTTACAAGCTAAACTTAAATTAAACATTAAGGCTAAACCTAAGGTCAATTTAAACTAAATATTAATATTAAATCTAGGATAAACTCAAAGGTTAAACATAAACACTTAACCTACAAGTTAACTTAGAGGTTAAATTTAAGCTAATCCTAATTTAAACTTAAAAAGTAAACCTAGGTTACACTTAATTTGAACTTATGTTAATTAAAGATTAACTTAAGGACCAAGGTTGAACTTAAGTAAGCCTAAACAAAATCTAATGTGAATGCATTTTAATATTGGTTCCAAAAAATAATGATCAATGGCATGATGTTGGATTAAGTTTATTTTTGCGGTTCATGTGTAAACTCATAATATTTAAAATCATTTATAATTGGTTGTGATTAGAAATTATTCCAAATAATAAAATTTTGGAATATTTTAAATTATATATTAAAATTTTTTTCTTAATAATAATTATGAACATATATTTCATAAATGCATGCACCTAATCAAAATATTTTTTATACAAAAATTTCTCAATTTCTTGACATGTCCAACATGTTTTGTTATTGAATCAAATATGGTTTTGAATGTTAGACCACATACCTTAATCATGTAATTGTGAGTTTCATGACATGACCTAACCATGTATTTATAAACATGACAAGGATGTGATTACATGATTAAAATTTAATCACACTTGTAAAAATGTCTATATCATGAGTATTGCATTTTAGTGTAGTGGGGAAAAAACATGATAACAAAAGTTGACAAGATGAAAAAAATCACCTTCTTTGAATTGTGAGAGCATGACACCTAATGTAAAGTTAGAAGCATCTATTTCAAATAAATGGTATAGAAAGGTCCACATGAGCCAAATGTGGGATAATCATAAAAGAAAACTTCAAAGATTGGAAGGTGGTTTCAATGTTAGGTCTCCAAATGAAAGGTTGATCCTTTCAAGTCAAACAAGTAAGATGGGCCATTATCATGAAATAATGTGTAATCAAACATTGATTGAAGTTGGCAAATCCAAAAAAACTTAGCCCTACCCATGTCATCTCCTTTGCCTTTGATCATTTTGTTTATTAATTAACTTTTATGGAGGTTGTTTGTTCAACCCTACAAGTGTTCGGCTTGAGCTCTATTTAGTTTACTTCCTAGGTTCGTCCCCCCTGCTGAGTTCTGTTGCCCCCTTGGTGGCATAAGGATCCTTGGTGTCTTCTTTGGCTTTATTTTGTTTGTTTTTTTTTTTTACAAGGGGCTTTAGGTGAGGATTTTCAACATGTAGATGTGCTTTCAAAATTAAGGGACATCCATGTGGCTTTTGGTATCATCTTTCAATGTTTCACCTAAAGGCCTTCTTTTTTCCTTTGTTGCTACCCCCCTTTCTAGGTTTTCGTAATCAGCTTGCTATTTTTAACTTCACTTTGATGGGAGTTTTTGAGAGGTTTTTGGGTTTGTGTTCATTGGAGTCCATTGAGGTTTTTTTTGTCCGTTAACATGTGGTTCTTCCCATTTCTAGTGATGACATAAGGATGATTTCCTTGGAGGTAATTGTTCCAATTGTCTATCTAAGGAGTTGGGCCTTAATAGCCCTTGTCATAATTTCCAGGTTTTTGTTGAATTTACATTCGTTTTTGTTGGAAGCAATAGGTGTGAATAGTTTAGGGTCCCTCCTTTTCCAAACACATTTGAGATTAACATGAAAGCTTCTTCCCCTAAGGGCTGTAACATGTGTCCCCCCTTTTGAGTAGTTGGTCGAGAGAGTGCATATCACTTTCAGGAGAGTATTTCAGAGAGATTGCACAACCATTCCTTTGTTAACATCCTTTTTTATTTACTTTTTGATTCACATCAAATGCATTTGAGGTCATGTGCAAGGCCATGTGCAGGAGCTTGGCTGTTAACCCACCCAATCATTCTTTTTTTCCGCTTACTTTTAAATGTTTTCTTCATTGTAGTGTCCACTAGGTTGGGCTTCTTCCATCTTTTAGTCCTTGAGGTATTACATTGCATTGTAATCAACCTTTGGATCTTATGGGGATCCACCTTTTTCATTGCACACATGGTGGGGAGAGGACAACCTTGCATGATGTTGTGTGAGATATTTTGATGATTGTTGCGAAAGATGCACGATTTCATCTGTTGTGAGAACAAACCCATGTCCTTTTGCCCCTTGCCCTATAATTTTTGTGTCGTTAAATTAACATTGTGTTATTAATCAATGGTGTCTGCACATTAGTAAATGTTGTCATCGTCGACCCCACTCAAGTTGATATGGTTTCATGGGTTGCTTTTTTTTGTGGGGTTGTGTCAATAATTGCGACTTAGGTAAAGGATGGTCATTATCACAATTGATTCCCAACAAACATGTTTCTGCCTTCAAATGTGAAGGTTTTCAGATGTTTACACTAGTAGGGAAACATGTTTTTTTATTAATGTGCCAACATGGTGTGGGGAGTGTTGGGCATTAAAAGCCTTCTTGACGCACCCCCAAGCTCCTTAACGGACTCAAATATGAGTCCAAATGGAAAACAACGGAAGAGTAAGAAGTCGGGCACGCTCTTTGGCTCGTAGCACTTTGAGGGGGTAGAGGGGCATGCTAGAGCTTCAGGATGGGACTAAGAAGAGTGACAAGCATCAACTACTCACACAAACTTGCACAAAACCAACATAAGATGGTTAGTGTATAGTTGGAGCACTTTTAGTGCTAGGACGAGCCACGGGCAACTCGGATTCACAAGTCTCACCACGGCCTGGACTTGGGGGAAGCCACCACCTTCCCCTTTATAGTACTGTGCTTCTCCATGAGGCCCACATCCAAATGGCTTTTTGTTCTGCTACTCCCAAGTGGGAGTCCCGAAATTGCCAAAGTTAGGATTCTTGCAACTTTGGGGCCTCATAATTTTGTGTGCAAACCTCCAATTGAGATGAAGTCTAAAATAAAGTTGTAGCCCTCGTTGAGATCTTTCCAACGGTGTGTTGTAAGCCACCTTCACGCAAGGAAATCGGGTCAATTCTTGACTTTTAGTGGTCGGGATTCAAATTAACAATTTGACTTTCGACCCTTCTTTTGGCCATAACTTGTGTTGCAGATGTTCAAATGGGTGATGCGAATCCATTTTAGACATCTAGGTTTCAATAGTTTTCCAATGGTATGAAGAATTCTTCGAGCCATTGGGTTTTGACCCTTGCAATCATTTTCTGAACATTCGAGAATCCATCAGGATTCTAACTCCCAAAGTGGAAGCTTTTTCGGGAGTGTGAGGGTTCATTCCTTCACACTTTCTTTCACTCTTGGGCTTCCCTCTTGGCTTGTAACCTTGCAAGCCCTTGCTTTGGTTGCGAGCCTAAGGCTAGGGTTGCGACACTTCTTCTTTCTGTTTTACGCACATTTTATAGACAAAAGGTGTCAATGACGTTATAACATGCACAATCGATTTCTATTTTGAAACGTGTTGTTACCATAGGTGAAAGTATTTTTAAGCTAGGCGTCCTTTCAAGAAGTCTTCCCCTTTCCCTATTTGATATGCTTTTCGTGGTGGGATGAGGTTTGGGAACTGGATGTCCTTTTGTGGTTTGCCTTCATGAGTGGTTTTTTGTCTTTTTGGATGTGGGTCCTTCCATTTTGTTCCTTGTATTCTTCCTTTTTGGGGTGCTTTGGTTTATTTATGATTAACATGGTTTCATCATTGTGACCTTTGTGTATTTTGTGATACCTCAATTGCCAACATTGAATGTTAATAATGCCTTTACTAAAGTGCGTCCCATTATACAAAACCATCATTTAAAGTCCATTTCCATGGATGTAGAGACTTGTTTCAATTCATTTAGTATAATTGTAGGGTATGTTATTTATTGTGTTTTTTCTTTGTTATTTGGGAGGCATTTAAAAAAATGGATTATTTACTTCACCCCATTTGTTTTCAATTTTTTCTTGTGATATCTACTAGTTATCAGAGGAAAAAGAAAAAAAGTTTGGAGCAAGTCCTTATGCTTGATACAACCCTTGGTCATGGGCTTTCCTAAAATCACACTTGCATTCAATTTCACATGGGCATGATTTTGACAAAGCCCGAGGCCTCCCAGGCTTTACCCTTCACAAAATTTCCATAGTTTGAAGTTGTTGGATGAAAACACATTTTCTTTCACGTATCATGGATAAGAAAACTCTAAATGACGAGTACCTACTACCTACCTTAATCCCAAAGGGGTCCTTATATAGACGCTTAGACAAGGCCCTTATCCCTCCCTAGAAATCCCCGGTCTGAAATTTCAACGGTACCCTGGCTTTCGCTGGGAGCTCGAACACACCCTAAAAGAAGACATCGGTTTTCTTGCTGGCTTGACAGCGACCTAGCGCACTTGGCTTGCTCCGGAAGAAAGAAGAGTTCACGCGATCGGGTCTGTTTGTTGTGGAGTACGACGCAAGGTTAGTTGGCACTACTCTGCTGTTGCCTCAAGAAGCTTACATGTACCGAAATACCAAGGAAAAGACAGATTTGAAGATGGCTTAGGGAACAAGAAGAGCTCTCATATTGTGCCCTCTTTGCAATAAATCAGGTGGCTCTCTTTTATGTTCCATGTGGTTTTTCTCTCCATGTGTTGTGGAGTTTCTTGGCCATGCTTTCATCTGCTAGCTAGAATTTCATTCTTTTCTGTAACAAGGATCGTGTGCAGCATTTGTGCAGTTACTCAAATAATCAAACCGTGCTGAGAGAGACCACAGTGCAAGAAAGGGTATTCATTCACCGGCGTGTTTGTCATTAGGGTCGGATTTTTTTTGTCGGAGGCACGATGATGCGCGTGGTGAGCACGCCATTGCAGGAGCTGGCGCTCACCAACTGCGCCTATTGCTCACCCTCGGACATGTCCCGCTATCGCAGGCCCAAATATGAGGATGCCATGGCTCTTGTCAATGGCATCCTAGTCCTCACTCTACAATATCCTTTCACCACTTTACTTGCCTCATTTGTACAATGTGTGCAGAGAATCCATACACTGCTTCTGGATCAAACGCCTCTGCATTCTTTTGATGTAGGGTTTGGAGTGGCATTTCAAAACAGTGTCTAGGGTTGCCCCCCCCATGACTTGGGATGGACTGCCTGCGCCGAAGTGCTGGAACAGGTCATGAGATCATGGTGTTGCCATCATTTTTGTGCTGTGGCCACTTGTCTTGCATGCCTTCAGAAAGGAAGAGATTGTTGTACAGGCATGATACTCCGAAGAATTTGTGTACTTGTGCGAGTCCTAGAAGTATGCAGTTGGCAGCTGCCAGCTGCCAGCTTGAGTGTGTAAGGCAGGGCCACATTCTGTGTATTTGTATTAGTGCTGGGGAAGATATTATGTGTTTCTAGTTTCGAATGTTCCTTATGCCCTTCCTCACTTGAACCCTGCAGAGCTCCATCCAATTTTTTGGAACAATGTCACAGGAGTGTCTAGTTTGATGGGTGGGTTAGCATTTAGGTTGATGTAGTTGTTGAGGTTTGCTAAAAGATGGGTTAGGGCTTTGTTTGTTGCATTATGCTGTGGAAGATGTGGCCAGAGAAGGCAGTGTTTGTTTCCTTGACCTATAAGTTTACACCATATGAAGGATTAGCACCAGGATCTCTGGCTCTCAATGCCTACCAGCGCCGTAATGTCAAGGTTTCTGTTGGTGATACTATCTCAGTGGAAAGGTGCATTGCTGAACTCACCTAATCTTTCCTCCTCATCTATCATTCTCTTGATATGCTTTCCAGTTGCCAACTTGACGGATTGGGTGGCAAGTATGCTACCTGAATCTCTACTGTAATATCACCCATGCTACTTTCCGTCATGGTGTATATGTAGTCCTCAACAGAGATTCTCAAGTTCAGCAGGGGTCTCACATATATGCAGGGTCTATTGGTACTTGAGATCAATTTGGTGTCTGCAGAAATCCAGTCAGTATGATCAGGGTTGGATCTGCTGGAAATGAATAGCTGCAATCCTGATGCAAGCAGGGTCATTTACGTCTATATTCAGTGAGCCTAATTGTCTGTTGGATCTAGTCTTACATTGGATATGGTTAAGTGACTCATGTTTGTAATTGAAGTTTTTAAAGCTAGTACCACAAGTAGCTGGATCACTGACATGTGAATCAATGTGGAACATCTCTTTGGCAGTTTTGATCCTCTGTCTGTGTCGAGAATTATTGTGGTGAGCGTTGAATTGGACACATTGACGAAAAACAAGAAGAGTAGTGATCAGGTATCCTAACTGTAATTCTCCTAGTATTATTGGAGCAGACAATTTGTGTTGTTTTCAATCCTTGAAGTTCAGACAATTCTGGAAGATATGTTTAGAGTTTGAGTGGTCTTCTGACATAGGTTGAAATGGCAGAAGTCTTTATCTATACAAATGCTGCATATTGAGTAACAAGGGGTCCCAGCTGTGCACAATTAGGTGGTTTACAACTTCAAAAGCATTTGTCATTTTGTATGTCAGCTGCTAATTTCTTTCTCAGGAGTGCAATGGCAAACAAGATTGGACTGTTTGGTCACAGAGTTGAATCCATTGGTCAATCTCCTACTTAATTTTATGACAACCTTAGAGGCAATTTGGCCTACAATCATCACAGTCAATTTCAAATTTTGATCCTATATAAGCATCTTTTTATTCAACAGGCAATCTATCTGTGCAAGTCAAGTTTCAAATCATGCTATTTGTGGCCGAATTGTGTTATTGATTAGTGGGGCACTACTGTGCAGGTTGATGCAAAGATTCTTTCTGAGGAACTCAGCAAGCGGTTCAAAGGCCAGGTACTGCATTCTGACATCAAGTACCAGAAATTTGCACTATCAGTTTCAAACTAGGTATCTGCTGTACTATGCAGCCTACTCATTTGTATTTTCGTCAAGATTCTGTGAATGACTGATGCTATGAAACCCTGCACGAGAAGAGTATAATAGAAGGAGCATTTTGTCCTGTGCTAGGGCTACAGAACATTGGAGTTGTGAGACCTTGAACAGTCTCTGCATCTAATTTTTGTGTGTTGTGTCTTGTAGGTTTTGTCAGTTGGTCAGAAGGCACCATTTGAGTACCGTGGCACAAATTACTCATTCTATGTGATCAGTATGCTGCTAGATGGCCAGTTAGAAAATGCTGGGAGCACACAGGGTCTATTAGCTCCGGATACACACTTCCAATTTGAAACTGCTGGCAACTCTGGCTTCAAGGTCAGGAATCCACTGTGCAGAATATATTTCTGACTTCACTCATGTATCTTTACCTGACATACTATAACAGATAATCTGAAACATTCTTTCAGCATCTTCAATCTAGATATCTTGTTCTTGCCGCTCAGACTGAAAAGGTTCTGCTCACATTCATTTCATAGTTGTAATGGTGTGTGTGCAGATAATCAATCAGCAGGGAGGTCAATCCACAAACATATTCAAGGGAAAAGATTTGAATTTCCAAAAGCTGGGAATTGGTGGCCTGGATGCTGAGTTTCAAGACATCTTTCGACGAGCATTTGCTTCAAGAGTCTTCCCCCCTCACATTATTGCAAAGTGAGAGACGATAAATTGTTATATGGATCAGCATATAGTGTTGCATGTCTCACTGCACTGGAATTTTGGAGTTTGAGAACACCAGTGGTGATGAACCTCCATTATCAGTCTTTCCTTTAATTGGCTGCAGATCAGATTGATTCCAGAAAGCAGGATGCTGTGATTAGTGATATGATCTGATGGCTTTAAGAGAGGTGCATAAATGTATGAACGCAGGTAGCCACCCAGATAGAGAGAATCATGTAGTCATAGTGCATGTATCAAAGATGCTGCAGAGAGCAATTTAGAGTCTTGGATTGCTCACTTTCCAGCTGGAGGACGTAGGTGTATGCATCTAACAGGTTTTCAATTGGGAAATGTTTGTAGGTTGGGTATTCCACACGTGAAGGGTCTCCTGCTATTTGGACCCCCAGGTACAGGAAAGACTCTCATTGCACGACAAATTGGGAAAATGCTCAATGGCCGTGAGCCCAAGGTAGAGTTTGGCTTCATGGGATGCCTGTTAGGTTTTAGCCTGTGAGGCAGATCAAACTGGACAATAAAGTTTTTTTTGCCTACTTTATTCAAAGTTGAAGGTCAAATGATAGGTGTCTTGAGATAATAACCTGCTGCCTTGGTTCTTCGAAAGATTGTGTCATGGCCAATGCTCCTACTAACCAGTTTATCAGGCCTTCTCTCTACTCTATTCAGGCTGACTTCAATATTGATTGTGGAGAATTTCTCATTGCTTTTGGAGATATATAGCATGTTGCCATTGCTTGCACTATCAATGTCTGGGTATTGCAATCAGCAGATCTAAAAGGTGACCATCCCTTGAATGCAGGTTGTAAATGGGCCTGAGGTTCTGAGCAAATTTGTGGGAGAGACTGAGAAAAATGTTCGAGACCTCTTTGCAGATGCTGAAAATGATCAGAAGACTCGGGGTGAGTTGTTTACTCATCTCCCTTTTGTGCTACCCATGAGACATAGTTAAAAAGTTCTCTGGAAGATGCATGTTAGCCTCAAGGTTTTGTGTGCACACTGGCCTTGAACAGTCCAGGTCAAGAACCGGGTGAGTGTACATTTTTGGGTCACAAAAGTCTGTACTGCAAGGATATTTCCTAGTTATTCACAGGTATGTCAATGGGGGATCTTTAAGTTGGAAAATCAACGATGCTTGAAGCTCTGGTTGGGAGATTCTGGGACTGCAATGTGACCCTATCGCAGCTTGTGGAAGCTGCCATGTGCAGCATGGATCAGGCACTGTAATGTGCTTGTTATAGCCAAATGCCACTAATTCCATCTTGACATTCTCTGAAATTATGTTTTTGTGGATTGTAGGTGACCAGAGTGATTTACATATCATAATCTTTGATGAGATTGATGCCATTTGCAAGGTATGTCCTTCTGGAGCCATTTTGCAGTCTTGAAATTAGGGTTCTGTTACAGCAATCGCTTTGTGGTTAGCACCTCTGTAGTTTGAAGCTCCTGATCTCCTACTCAGATGCAGTGAGTTATTTTCCCCCAGATAATACAATCCAAGTCCCTAATTTCCTGCAATGCCAGGATCTCATAACACTAGTAAAATGTATAGCATGGCTTTCTTGGACATTGTCCTGACCAAATTATGTGAATGTTGGTTTCTGGGGCTGGGTAAAGATTCCAACCCCTCTATCAGTAGTAACACTTGCATCATGGGTCTGGTTGGTGTTTTGACATATTACAAGTCATAGAGTTGAGAGTCAATTGTTGGTACTCATTCCCCTACATAGTTGGTGATTTTGAGGATCTTGTTGCCAAAACTGATGTGCACATTTCTTTGGGACACAGACTAGAGGTTCTACAAGGGATGGGACAGGAGTGCATGACAGCATTGTTAATCAGCTGCTTACAAAGGTACACACATAATGTGGACATGTGTTACCATTGCTACATTACAGGAGACCCCTAGGTCAGTTAGAAATCTTCAAGTGCTGGTTGTTCAGGTCTTCTTAATCCTGAGTTCAAACTTGCTAATTTTAAGGCAGAGTGTTCAAATCTTGGAATTACTGGACAGATTGATGGTGTTGAAGCCCTCAACAACATTTTGCTCATTGGAATGACAAACAGAAAGGACCTCCTTGATGAGGCTCTGTTACGGTAAGTAAACTTATTTGAGTTTTCATTTCTTATGGATAGAGACTCTACAGCATTACTGTTGTGCAACAGGATAGCTGTATGTTGAATGGAACAGGGATGGGCATCCACATGAATTCAAAGATGTTATTGCTTTGTAGAGCAACATTGTGTTTTGGTTTGACCGTATATTATGTTGCAGGCCAGGTCGTATGGAAGTGCAAATTGAGATTGGACTGCCAGATGAGAAAGGGCGGTTCCAGATCCTGAGCATCCATTCTAATAAGATGAAAGAGAACTCATTTCTCAGTGCTGATGTTGACTTGAAAGAACTGGGTAGACTCCTCTTTTGGTCAATCTGGCAATTTTGTGTGGGTTGAAATTTCAATGCATTTGTTTCATTGACTACAGGTGGTTTGTTTCATCTAGCACACTGTTAAGGAATTATTAGACCAAATTGAAGCTAGTTCAATCAAACTGATGCTTTCTTCAGAGGCCTCTATACTTGTGCAGTTGCTGTTTAGGAAGTGGTGAGCTGGTTATGAAGCATTGTGGTTTGTGCAGCATCAAAAACAAAGAATTTCAGTGGAGCAGAGTTGGAAGGGCTGGTTAAAAGTGCAACATCTTTTGCTCTCAACAGGTTATGTAACTTTCAATTGACATCCTTTTCTATTTTGGGAAATTTAGATTTTGGCAAAATCAAGAATGTGTTCCCGAGCCTATCTTGCTCTATCTTAGCAGGACTGGCAACAACCCAGTCAACTAAAATTAGAAGCAGACCAGTCCATGCTACCCTTACCACACCTCTCACATGTTAAGCTAGTTGGTTGCCTGGGTTATACACTCAAGGCTGACAATGTAAAGAAGCAAGTAATCAAGTGTTGCAGACACTCTTGTATTCATGGTTGCTTTCTGTTCTGCTAAGCCCAGTTACTGCTTTGTGATTGCTTCAGGCAAGTGAATCCTGCAGACCTTTCAAAGCAAATAGTTGAGGAGAACATCAAAGTGACAATGGATGATTTCATATCAGCTCTCAATGAGGTGAAACCTGCATTTGGTGCAGCCATCAACACTCTCGAGATGTGCAGGTTCATCTTTCCCAACTGTTTTCAAACAAATTGCTTTCAGACTGGTTTTGTTTCTAACAGCCAGTAAAGATTTTATTGCTTATGGCACTCTCCTTTGTCTTGGGGGTATGCCATGTAAACACTGCGGCACTGTACCTCAGCAGGATTACTCATTCAGTTTGGGCATTACAGATTGAATGGGATGCTGAATTGTGGAGAGAGACATGCGCATATTCAAGAAACAGTCATGACTTTTGTGGAGCAAGTAAGGAAAAGTGAGAGAACTCCTCTGCTCACTTGCCTCCTTGAAGGACCTGGCGGCAGGTACATATCTTTTCTTGGGTGCAGTCCTCTCAATGCATTATGACAGGCTGCAAGAGTTCCATGCTAAGGGCAGTTGCTATGAGTTCCATGCTGGTGATTTTGCTCAGAAAATGCTTGAAGCATCAAGGACAGAGTCAAGCTTCAAATGTGTTTTCTCCTTCCTTCATCTTTCATATTGAGCAAGTTGCAAATATCCATATGTGGAGAGGCATTTCTGGTTGTTTGACTTGCTTCATGCAATCAGAGTAAGTGGCAATGATTTTCAGTTTCAGCATAGGGAGTAACATGTTTACTGCCACATGTTTTTTACTTGCCTGCAGTGGTAAGACAGCATTGGCAGCAACTATTGGAATTGAAAGTGGTTTTCCATTCATTAAAATTGTAAGATCAACTTTATCTATGCTTTTCCTCCATTTTTGAGGTCTAGGCTGCTCTCTTTCCTGCTTCTTTCAACCTTGGCTTGGTTTGTATCTTTTCCATGTGAGATTTGTGTGTGTGCTTGGTCTGAATAAAGCAGGAAAAGACTTTCCTTCTTTGTGCTGTAGCTTTCTGAATTCTGTTTTCTGCACAGGTGTCTGCTGAGAATATGATCGGTCTTCAAGAGTCCACTAAGTGTGCTATGATTACCAAGGTAGCTGCAGCCACCTGAAGTGCCTTTGAGATGAGAACTTTTTGCTTAGCTTTCTACATCTGGACTTCCTAGCTGAGCGGTTAGGGTTGCATATCTTTGAGGCAGGAAAGTTCATGCAATTTGAGGGTGGAATTGTAGAACAATTTGCTCAGAATTACTTTGATCTATGTTGTACTACACTGGTTTGGGCTTAGACAACGCTCAGATTTCACTCCTCTATTTTGTTCTCTTAGTTGTGTCTTGTCAGATTCATGTCATTTGTTGATCTTGCCGAGAACCTATGTTCCACTCTATGCAATGGAACATAGGTGTCTGCAGACTTATCTGGTACTAAAGAGCTCCAGGTACCAAGCATGCAGTTGAGGATTGAAATTTGATGAACATTATTATGTGAGTTACCTCATATGTGATTGTTGCAGCTTATCCTAAAATTGAGTCTGAATGACAGGTTTTTGAAGATGCCTACAAGTCTCCTTTAAGTATCATCATCTTGGATGACATTGAAAGGTGTGTGGACCTTAAGTGTTCTCGAAATAACCTGTATGGTACTCGTAATGTAGGTTTTTCAGCTCAAAGGGACGAGCAGTAGTATCTTTGACACCATTGTTAGCATAGTCAGTTCATTGTCTGTGGGCTTTTCACATTTTCCCAGATGTACAGATGTGTCAGATTTCCAAACTAACTTCAGACATAGGGTGCAATCTGTGTGGGTCATGCACAGCCAACAAATTCACTTTCTTCTTCAGGAGATTCTAGATAAATGTATGTTTTCTGTGCTTTGTAGGATATGTGAATAGTCATATGGTCTGATATATTTGATGCAATATATGTGGTGAGATATGCAGGTTGCTTGAGTTCGTTGATATCGGACCACGCTTCTCCAATGTTATCTTGCAAACCATTCTTGTCCTTCTCAAGAGGATACCTCCAAAGGTTTGTTTACAATGCAGACTCCTTGTACTATGGATTGTTGTCAGGTTGTCAAAATATTCTTTTTCAGAATGTGAGATTGCAGTCATGTGGATTTTGTCTGATGCTCTACGAGTGCTTTGGTGATTGGCAGGGAAGGAAACTGTTGGTTATAGGAACCAGCAGTCTGGTGGGGGTTCTGGAGTCAATGAGCCTTCTTGATGCTTTTAACGTCCATCTTAATGTGCCCAAGTTGAAGCCTGCCGATATGAAACAGGTATATTTTTATTGGCCACAAATGCTGCAAGTAGCCTCCACTGATTATTTTTGTCCAGATTGGATCTTGATGTGTTTGCCAATAGTTATATGCAATTTCTGAACTTCCAGGATCTATTTTAGTCATACATCTGTGGAAACTTCTGGGACCTTTGGGATCAACATAACATGCTCATGATGTACCAGAATATTTGAAATTCTGTGTAATTAGTTGAGTAGGAGCCATGATATCTTTCTCATGATGATCTCAAAAGAGTACTGTTGTTCAAGAATTCATGTACTTGTGCTCTTGCTTGATAGCCCCCTGTTAACTCAGTGATCAAGGTAAAAGATATCTAGTTTCTAACAAGGTTTGTCGCTAGCAGTCCACCTCTTTTTTTATTGTGGTGCACTCATGCTTGGCTTCATGTTACAGGTGCTGAAAGAACTTGATGTGTTCAATCCAGCAGACATTGACAATGCAGTTACAGCTTTAGACGAGGAGGTCTGTGCCCTTTCTGTCACCTATGCATTTTGGGGAAGAGTGGAATTTTTGAAAAGTAATTTCCAGTGTTTCTGGTAGGTCTGGTTTTGCACTTGAAATACTGCCTTATTGAGGAGTCCACAATCCATTATTTTGACTGAGTTCTTCCTGTTCAGAGATTTTTGAATTCACAGTAATTCTGCTTGCAGATTCCAATCAAGAGATTGTTAATGTTAATTGAAATGGCGGCTCAAGGTGGGGACAAAGGAGCAAATGTTTACAAGGGCCATCAGAAAATTGAGCTTGCCCACTTTTTTGAGTGCCTGCAGGGTATTAATACATGAGCTTTGAAGCCCTGAAGCAGCTGAGTTGTCTGTCATAATGCCCTCCCAGAAAACATTATGTTGTATTGGGGAGTAAGCATTTGTGCCAGTTGTCTCCAGGCTTCAAAACTTTCTTTCTTTCCTTGAATATTAAGGGGTTCGCTGGGGTAAACTTCTAACCTTTGGTGGTATCGATATGAGGAATGTGAGGGACATAAGGACATTAGATTTAGCAGGTTTAGTGGGGCAGGTATTCTTTTGTGCTTAAAAGCTGCTACATCTACTGACAAGGTTTAGTATGGTTTTGTAGATGTTGGTCTTCAAGAGCAAGATTGGTCTGTAGTACTTTTAGGATGCAGGTTGATATTAGTACATACCTTCATGGAATTCAATTTGATTGCTGATCAATATTTTCTCATAAGTTTTGGTTTTGATGAAGTGAACATTGAACTGTCTGTTGTCACCACTCCCTGGTAAGTTCCATGTGTGCATTCCTTGTAAGCTTAGTTGTTGCAACACAAGTACAGCTTTGTCAGGGTCAGCAAAGAATGGTGACATGTTCCTGCATTTGCTCCATTGGCTTCTTCGGGGAATGTGGTTGTCCGTGCCTACTGAGTACTAAGATAATTGAAATATCTAGGAAGAATGGCTTGATCTTAAGATTTAGGTTTTTGTACAGTAAAACCCTAGGGTAGGTGCAGTTCCAAAATAAGGGGCCTAGGGCAGGGTCAGAGCCAAGTCTGGCCGTGCATTTTGGGAATGTCCCCAACCTTTACCCATTGTAAATCACAAGGTGAAAGGTGTTTTTCATGAACCCTAAGATTACATATGTAGATTGCAATCAGTGGGATGCGGGAGGGTTCTTATGCCTACTTTTAGGCATAAGGTTCCTTGACCGTTAAGGAATGGGTGCAAGGTCCTTCCTCTTTTCTACAAGGGGGAGATTCATGGATATATAAGGTGCCTTCCAGTGTCCTCATACACTGACTGGGACGTGAAGGTGCGATCCAAATACGGTTCCAAATATCTCTGAGTGCTTGAAAGTTTTTTTTCCACATCTTCTTTATCATGGCATGAAAGCCCATTCCCTGCTGACACTCTTTATGCCCCAAGGATCCCTACAGAATTTTTACTTGGCAAATCCAATTCTTTCTATCCAAGATGATGGAACTCATTTCTGTGCTGACATGGAATTTGAACATATTATATAACTCCTACAACCTGATGTGAATTTACAAGCTTTTAAAGACTAGATTGGGAACATAGAACATAGAAACCATGTCATCCACATGTGAAGGCATTAAAACCTATCACAGTGAACTAAATCTACACCCCAATCAACAAGTGAAGATGTTGCACACCCTAGATCCTGAAGCCAAAATGAAGATTTGAAATCTTGAGTGAAGATGTTGCACACTCTAGATCCCGAAGCCAAAATGAAGATTTGAAACCTTGAGTGAAAACTCAAAGTCTTGAATTGCCAACTCATAATGGGATCTATGACTGTCCATCAAAGGTATGGAATGAATGTTTTTGTTTTCATCCATTGATGTGATATGTTTGACATATTTAATCCATATGATAAATATGATTTGTTCCTGGGATGCACAACTTTTGTTAGTATCAATGAAGTTGATGGAATGTGTAAATCATTATGATCAGGTTATCAATATCCAAAATTGGCGCAGTAATTGAAGCTAAGCACCAAGCTCACTTCAAAATCTTCAGAAAAAGAAGAAAGTGAATTACTTGAAAGCACTTTTATTTTTTCAAGTCTATCAAAGCATGATTATCGTCCATCATTTCAGTAATATTTATTTTACATCCACTAAACCATGGGATGGACACGCTCTTTGTTAACACAAGGTTGTTTGAGGAGATTTGTTCACTTCACAAGGAAAAACAATGGGGTTTGTGTCAACACAAGCATGTTCAAACATCATTTTGTTGTATTGTTGTATTCTTTTACTGTTTATTTTTGTTGGTTTTTTGCATCAAGGAAAGTATGGGGTGAACTTTAACACAAATGTTCTCAAGCATGAAGTTTTGAAGTTTCTCCTAAAGCATGTTTTTCTTTTTCTTGATCTATTGAAAGAAACACACTTGTGTAAGATGCAATTGTTAATTGTGTCCATGTATGAAACTTCATCTTCAAGAGACTTTTTTAATTAAAAACTTGTGAATGGGTACATCATAATTTTATCCATGCAAGAGTATTAAAGCATGAATAGTCGTTTGCATCAATGAAAAACATGCATTGGACATTAATACTTTTGCATTAATTTCTTCAACGACCAACTTTCAAGTTTAAGAAAAAAGACAATGATTAGATTCCATAGTAGGCAACTCATGTTCTGACACAAGTTTTGCATTCAAATAAATGTGTTCACACATTTTATTTTCTTCATGTTCCATATTGTGTTTGTTTCCAAATGCTTCTATAGCTTTGAAGTTTTAAAAATTTAATAATTACACACATAATTTTTTTTTGCTAGCACAACAATGGGGTATTTGAATGAGTTACCACATATTCATAATGTATATAATTTATGCATCATTATATTCCATGGAAGGACTTAACAAATGTGGGTCATCCCTTGGATGATGGTTCATCATATGGATGGACCCACCAATGAAGTTAATTACATCCATTGAATGGATAAAATATATTGCAATAAACATTTCACATCCATTGTATGAAGACGAAAATATTCATCCAAGCTATGTAATCCAAATGATACACAAACATTAGGATTAATTACTAAGTTAATGGCTTTAGGTTTCAAATCCCATTTGAACTCCTAGCTTTAGTTCATGAATGTTCCATACTCCCCATGGATCACGAAGAGGAAAGGTTCATATTCATACATGTAAAAATCAAATGAGGTGAGTGGCAAGGTACCAAACAACTAGTGGTTTTTCCTAAGAGCATCTCCATTGTTCACTTGGATCAACCCCTTTTCACATCACACATCATAACACTCTCCATCACTTTCCCTAGTTACATCATTTCTTGCCTCTCACTAGTCCTCATGTCCTCTTTATGCAATTTCTCTTGCCACAATCTATCTTATCCATTACCACAATTGAATTCCAAAAAAATGTCTCAATCTACCTTTGTTAAGTTGTTTGTGCAATGGAGCTACAGTGTGAATAGCTTCTTGCATGCACACACATGGAGCTTGATGAAGATGTTGATGAATGGAATGGAATACAAGCCTTACATGTGCTTGGGGATGAACTTGATGAAGATAGACATAGTCACGGAAGGTTATTGATTGGTTGTGGAGTCAATGTGCAAAGAGAGATTGTGTGTTGGGTGAATAGTGCATTCATTAAAACTATTTTGTAAATGTTCATGTTTACGATGTGAAGCTCTTTCAATGTTGCTACAAAATGAGTTGTCAATTGTTCTTGCACATCATGGATGTTGTTTACATTTAAGATCCATACTTTTGTAGAAACATGATACTTGCATGTGGGATTATTTTTGACATTTGTGATGAATATTACAAGTTAGGGGAATCAATGGCTATGGAGTTGTTTAAGAGATTCATTATTGTTATGCAAGTTGTGTTTAAAACTCATTATTTGCAGAAGCCAACTTCAGAGGATTTTGAGAGGCAACTTGTGATTAATGTAGAAAGAAGGTGCCTTGAAATGTTTGCAAGTTTAGATCATATGCATTTAGGAAAACTACCTTGTAGCCTAGCAAAGGCAATTTTTGGACAAGGATTATCATAATTTTATTATCGTTGAAGCGATCACACATTAGTCGTGCTTTCGATTTGGCATATTTTGGTGTCCTGAGTGAAAACAATCACATCAATGTTTTGGATTGTTCACCTTTGGTTACATATTTGTTGCAAGGACTTGAACATGACTTGGGAATTGTGGTGAATGGTAACAACTATGATTGCTACTACTTACTAAATGATGGGATCTACTTGTGGTGATCAATCTTCATTCAGGTAGTTCATGATCCACAAGGAAAACATTTACAACATTTTACCAAAGCACAAGAGGTTGCCTACAAATATTTTGAATGTTGATTTGGAGTTTTGCAAGTTTGACTTGCAACCATTGCAAATCCATGTCACCAATGGGACCATGAAATTATTGCTACCATTTTCAAGATGTATAATTTTACATAGCATGATTTTAGAGGATGAGTGTGATGATGATGTAAAGGTTACTGAGCCAAATGTTGGAATTCAATTTTGAAAATAATTGTATTTTGCAACATTTAGGCAAGGCACTAAAGCCATAGAAAATCCTAACATGTATTTTGAGACTACACAATGACCTTAATCAATGCTTGTGGCAATTGAAAGTTCATCATTGAAAAAATTGAACAATGTTATTCAATTCTATGGTGAAATTTTGTTCTATTCCAAAAGTCCAATTACTTTTCAATTGTTGTTTTGTTGTATTTCAACAAATGTATTGATAGATTGAAGGTGGGATTAAAATCTAAGGGATACATATTTGCTACAAAAGTTGAAGTGACTATGAGAATCACAACATTCACAATAGCGGAAATTTTAGAAGCTCCCTTTCAAATGTGGTTTTTGAACTTTTGTAGCATTTCAACATGTCACAATTTGATATATTCCTTTGTGTGTTCAAATATTGTGGGCATCTCTAGCTAGCATTGAGAATAAGGCCATGGTTGTTTCCTTTTCCAAGACCAATGCCTTCTTCAAAGTTGCAATGAAAATGTTAGTAGTTTCTTTGGTGTGGACTCCCAACATGTCTTCTCTCATTCCCTTCATTTTGTCAAATTATTTTTTGGTCTTTGATCCTTGTGGTCTCTATGTAGATGTAGAATTGGTATAAGTTGGTTTGTGATCTTGGAGTTCACAAATTTGACTACACTAGTTGAAATTTCTTCATTGCCTTGAAAACTTTCGCACTTTGGAGGTGGTGTGTGACTCAACTCCTCTTGCATAACAATCCATTGGGAGACATCCTTCAACAACAACCAACATTGGATGAAGGTGAATCTTGAATGTTTTGGGACATGGTTGCTTGTAAAATTCACAACTTTTTTGCAACACATATTCAAGTGAAGATCCCAATTCATTTAAAGTTGCAACCAACCCAAAATTTTTAAAACACTATGTTTTATTTAATTTCCCACTTCAATTTCAATGATCTTATTGTTCTTTTGACTTGCAAGTGGTCTATAATATTTGTAGTGGTCTTGAATTGATTCCCAAAACATGGACAACTTCTACCCATTTCCACTGATAAGGTCTTGTGATATGTGTAGGAATAATGCACATAGTTGGTGCTTTTTGTTGGCAACAATATTTTTCTCCTCTTTGGATTGTAGTGCTTGTGAAATAGTTTTTACAACCATGAAAATGGAAAAAACGAAAACGTGAAATGGTTTTCCCTTCATGATGTTAAATATTCATTTTTTCATGTCATGGAATTTGTCATAATGGCTTGCATGAGGTTCCTTTATCTTGTTGTTTGATTATCTATAGAAGGGAGAAATTAGACAAGGCATGTTGGGTGTTTGTAATTTAAAGTTAATGTTGGGCCAAGTTCAACAACATTTTTTTGACTACTTAGGGTAAGTTACTATTGGCATGCCATTTATGGTATCTTGTCAAAAATATTCTAAGATGCCTCGTAGACAATGCATACATTTGTGGCCAACCACGATTATCTTGTAAGTTCTAAAATGTGAATGCTACCAATTCCTTACACAAGATGTGTAACATTTCCATTTCAATCTTTAAGGAATCCCTATTTAGTGCTTTTTGGACTTTTTGTTATCAACATTTGTGATATTAAATGTTGAAAATTCCTTTTATGGTTGCAAAAGTTTTTTAAATTAAAATTGCTATTAAAAATGTAGGTGCAAATGCATGATTTTTTTTTCATGCTTGAAGGCTTCCAATTAGCGGTAATAGAAAGGGGATTTTAAGGGTTTGGAAAACATACCAAAAGGTGTTTAAGTTGAAATTTTATTTTAGTAGGTCAAAATCAAATATTGAATGAAATTATTTTATGTCCCAAAATCTTCTACTTGACATGATACTTGATCCACTTCAATTAGTTCCTAATACAATATTGTCACCCACTATCCTACATGAAAAGGTATGTGAAGGATTCATCCTCTACCCATTTTTACTAATTTAATGTGTAGTTCATGCATAATAGGAAAATGTGGGAAGTGCTTCAAAGTTCAGCAATTAGAAATTGGGACAAATCAAGGCTTAGGTTTGAAATGTTAAAATGGGGCATTCGTTAATTATTTAATGTGTTCACATATTTAACAATCAGATTCCAAGATATTGTCAACCATTGACATCTTACAAAAAAAATCTAATAGTAGGTTCCATAAGGGCAAATGAGTGAATGGACTTCATTTATCTATGTACTATTATGCATGTTGGTTTTTCAATTATGCCAAAACTATTTTTCATTTCTAAAACCAAAAATTCAAATGACTAATTTTTTTGAAGAACTGGCATATGGGTGAATTTTTGGAATCTATCATATAGTTATCCTTGGACATTTCCAAGGATAATTCCAAAAACAACTACTTCATTTCCAAATCTAACCATTTCAATTTTTTCCTAATAACTACCTCCATTTTATAACTACCACATTCCTTTTCCCTACCCACCATGCATATGAAAAAAAATTTAACATGTATCTTTTCATGTCCATGAAATGTATATTAATTTAATTTAAATTGAAATTGACCTAAATAATGATGAATTATTGGAAACCATATGAAACCATAAGAAAAAAAAAAGTTGATTATCATTAGCAATGCACAACAACATGGAGCCCAAATTTGGTAAAATTATGACATTTTTGCATTGGCTATCATTAAGTTTATGGATCATTACAATCAAATGTGCACATTCAAGTCACAAAACATTGTATTTGGAACACATATAATCTGCCATGGCATGCCATTTCCATGATTATTGTCATAAAAACCTACAATTAAAATTAAAAATTTCAAATCATTTATTGCCACATGGTGTTTAATGACTTCGTGCACATGTATCATATGTATCAACATTGTATGTGTGCTTTGTCAATTATATAGGAGTTGAAGTACATTATAAAGATAATTGAAATATAGTAAAAAATAACAAAAAATCAATCAAATGAAGTGGAAAAAAGTTGAAATTTTGATGTTTGATTACAAGATAATCAATATTAGTTTGGAGCTTTGACCAAACAAGTATAAAAGTAGTTAAAATAAGATTGAAAAAACTATGAATAATCAAAATACAATCATAACATAATCAACAAAGAAATTGAAGCTAACGATATATAACATTTAACAAATAGTTGAATTATATTGAAATCTTAATGTAAGTATAGTTTATTGTTTTTTTTGGAAATGTTTTATAGTTTGGGCGTTATCTTCCATGGTTTGACACAAATTAATCTACACCCCATCTTTTGTTTTCACAACAAACCCCTTATTACTTGTCTTCCATTAGAATAGTAGTGATGGTCTAATTGCATTTGCCTTCTTTATTGTTCACATTCCTATGTTATTAAACCAAATTTCCTTTCCTATCTAGGAATGTATATAAATGAAAAATAACAACACCAAAACATTTTAGTTGTGTAATTGAAAAAGAAAAATTTCATAAATTAGACATAAAAAAAACTTTTAAATATAAAAATAAAATGGGCGAACAAGTGGGCTGAAATAAAATTAATCCACAAAAGGGTCCATGTTTGAAGAAGAAAGGGGGATCAAATCAAAAGCACTTTACAACATAAACTTGTGAATCAAGGATAACGTCATTCCTTTCATCATGAAATTTATTGACTTAAATGATTGCTAGGAATATCTAAAGGGAAAATATGAGTCTAAGTTCAATTTCAAGAAGTTGATGTTTAAAAAATTGTTTATATTAAAAAGGAGGATAATGAAAGTATAGACGACTTCTTTAATTGGATTAGAAATATAGTAGATCAACTTGAGGTCATAGATTTTTCACTCCTTACATAATGGGTGATGTTTATAATCCTCAACTCCCTTCCCACTTAGTACAATGTTTTAAATTTTTGTGAAAATTATAACTAATAAGAACACTTTGCCAAGCTTAGAAGAACTTGAATCAAAACTACCAAATGAAGAATTATAGATCTAAATTGATGTTAAAAAAGAAAAAATGGGAAAAGTTTTAGCAATATAAGCGATGCACCCCTAGGTTTGTTAAGTGGTATTGGGGGATGGGACTAGGATGAATTCATAAGCATGAATTCAAGGTGAAACCAACTGATGAGAAAGAAGGCAATTAATGCAAATTGGAACCAAAATGATGCAAGGGATGAACCGCAAGCAAGCCAAATTCACAAAACACACCACAACTTGGACTTGTAAAGGAGCTACCATCTCATTTCCTATAATATATTTTATGATTGGCAATGGGGTTGCATCAAAGTGACAAAAAATCCTAGGACTTTCAACATGGAGACTTGATTTTTATTTTGCCAAGTTATGAAATTTGCAACTTTGTGGGTTCATAATTCCCACATACAAGCTTTGTTTGAAAAGCTTATTTGAAAATAAATTTCCAATGCCATTTCACATGTCCAATTTTAAATCATCTTATCCATGTTTCTTGGGTCTTCTAGAATCAAATGGATAATTTGACTTTCAATCATTTCTTTCATCATTAAATTTTTTGCTTTCAACTCCAAATGGAAAATACAAGCCCACTTTTTATATGTAAGCTTCAAGTCCTTTCTAATTGTATATTGGGGGCAAAAGTTTTAACCACATTTATTACTTGAACTTTTGTACTCAAAATTTGTGATTACAATTCCCAAAGTGTTTTTCACTTGGGATAGTATAAGACTCCCTTCCTTGCACTTTTTCACATTTGTGCAAATGTGCTTGAATCCCATGACATTTTCTTGATCCGCTCCCATTTTCATGCTTCAACTTTGTTACAAGCCAAAAAATAGGGTCACAACACAAGGGAAACATTAAGGAATTAAAAGTATACCACCTTCCCATAATTGGAGTTTCTTCAAGAACCAATCCAAAGGTATAAACTTGATGTGGTTACCAAATGGAAAATGCATGAAAAATAAGTTTCACATTGAAAATTCAATGTCTAGGAAACACCAAAAATAGGAGTACCAAAATCAAACCAAAAGGAGTCAAAACATAGTCAAATTAACTAATAAATTGACGCACTCCCAACTCCTTAAAGGACTCAAATGTGAGCCCAAGTAGAAAAACAGCGCAAGAGGGAGGAGTCGGAGCACGCTCCTTAGCTCACAACACTTTGGGGGGTAGAGGGGCGTGTTGGAGCTCCGGGATGGGACAAAGAAGAGTTGACAAGCTTCACTCACTCACACGGGCCTGCACACAACCCACACAAAGTGGTTAGTGCATAGTAGGAGCACCCTTGGTGCTAGGACGAGCCACAGGCAACACGGACACACAAGACTCACCACGGTCCGGACTTGGGGGAAACCACCACCTTCCCACCTTCCCCCTTATAATATACTTTGTGGTTGGCCATGGAGGCTACATCCAAATGGCTTTTCTCTCTCGGGACTACCAAGTGGGAGTCCCGAAATCGCCCCAAATGGGACTCCCGCGACTTTGGAGCCCCATAACTTTGCGAATAGACCTCAGATCGCAATGCGGTTTGAAGCAAAGTTGTAGCTCTCGTCGAATGCTTTCCAATGGTATGTGGCACGCCCCCTTGCAGCCAAGTAAATCGGGTCGATTCCCAACTTTTTGTGGTCGGGAGTCAAACTGGCAGTTTGACTCCCGGCCCTTCTCTTGGCCATAACTTGTATTTCAGATGTTCAAATGAGCAACGCGAGCTCATTTAAGACATCTAAGTTCCAAGAGCTTTCCAATGATATAAAGAACGCCACAAGCCATTGGGTTTTGACCCTTGCAATCGCTCTTTGAAGTTTCAAGAGTCCACCGGGACTGGATCTCCCAAAGTGGGAGTTGACTTGGGAGTGTGAGGGTTATTCCCTCATACTCCCTCACACTTTCTAACACTCTCGGGAGTTTGTGATGTGACTCCCGGGCTTCTTTTTCTTGCTTTGACTCTCGGGCTTCCTCTTGGCTCACACCTTTGCAAGCCCTTTGCCTTGGTCACGAGGCCAATGCTAGGGTTGCGACATAAACTACCAATTTGTGATGCAAAAAGACATTGCAAAAGAGAATGTGAACATAAAAATTGGTGACCAAGACCAAATAATTAAATATTTATTCCAAACATTTTCTAGCAAATAATAAGTGCATTGCATGACACTTAACTCTCAATACGAAAATGAAGATAAAGCTACATCAAATGAATAATTGAAAAAAAAAAAAGGCTTTGAAAGTTACATGGAGTTTAATTTCCTCAAACTCATCATCATAATACTTTGACTATGGGGTTTCCAAACATGTAATAGGGAATTTAATGGCTTATTGATATCTTTAGAGGAATCCTCCAAAAAATCCGACATGGCCATTGTAGGAGGAGTAAGTCATAGTGTTTGGGACATGGTATGATGATTACAAAATGCATAATTGGATAAATAAGAACATTTCCAAGTATTTTTATTTCTTCAAGATTATATATATAAACATTTGTAAACAGATGGTTTAGTGTTGGGTTTTTCACAAATGCATGCCTAGTAAAAAACATAAGGTTGTTTTGAAAGCAATTAAAATGAAATGGAAAGATTGTATTGGCTACAAGTAAAACCAATTCCTAAAATGAAAGTCAACATATTCTTAGGAGAACTCTCCAAATTTATTGAATTAAACATTAAAGAAACCTTCCATTAAGATTAGAAAAATGAAAGCATCTCAACTTCAAATCTTTGCACTTATTCTAAAAAACAATTTTCAAGTATTCCTAAATTTTTGAATATAAAACCAAAGTGTGAGATTTACAATGGAGGTAAATTAGTTAGGAAATAATTCCTTAAGTTTAAGAAGAGAAGAGCTAAATGGGTACTTAGGTTCATTCATAATGACATTTGTGGATGCTTGAAAATCAAATCCTTGGCATGAGCATATTATTTCATTATGTTCATTAATGACAAAAGTAAAAAAACATGGGTGAGGTTCATGAAATTAGAAAAACCAATAACTTGCTGCCTTTGAAAACTTCAAGACAACGATCAGAAATGAAATAAGGAAAAATATCAAAGTCCTACATCACAAATTTAACATGTGATGAATTAATAATGAAAATCATGTGAAGTTTGTTCATTCATAGGTTCATACATTTTACACATGAATATCATGCATTGAAAACATGTTTGACATACAAATAAACGCGTTGACAAATGAAATACAAAACTATGAATGAATGAATGTCACATGAATTTTGCATCTTTGAATAAGTCTATGTGTCAAATGTGTGTTCAATGCATGATATTAGTGCATGAAACACATGAATTATGAATGAACTAATGTTACACAATTTTTGTTTCTAAGTTGTGAAATGTTAAATTTGTGATGTAAGGTTTAATAATAAATTTAACAATGGAGGGGAATAATATTATAAAAAATTGAATGAATTTTACAACCATGTGAGAATCATGAGGGAGTTGAGTCAAACCTATTCATTTAAAAAAAGGGATTGTTGAAAAGAAAATACATTCTTTTTATAAATAACCATATAACAAAAGGAGACATATTGGAAAAAATTGTGGGTTAAATTCACAAGCTTTAATTTTGTGCTATAGGTTGCACAATAGACACATATTAAAGTTCTTAGGTCAAATGATTCATTAAGAAATTTTCTCAAAAAGATACTTGACTGGAATAATGTGAAAGTCTTCATAACCAAGGCTTTCATTCAAATTTTCAAAGCTGACCAAATTAAGATAAGAAACAAATAAAAAATAAGAATCCTAATAGGGATTGATGAGACAAAGAAATCTTACATAGGTTATATACATGCATGCAATAAGAAGGCATGACAAACTTAACATCTCACGACTTAGTAATGAAAATCGTGCAAAATTCATTCATCCATAATTTGCACGTTTTATGCATTAATATCATGCATTGAAAACATATTTTTCGCATGGATTTATTCGAAGATGAAAAATTTGTGTGACATTTGTTCATTTGTAAGTTCATATTTCATCCATCAACACATTTATTTATGTGTTGAATTTGTTTTCAATGCATGATATTCATATGTAAAATGTACGAACCTATGAATGAACGAACTTCACACGACTTTCATTATTAATTTGTCACATGTTAAATTTGTGATGGGGTGATAATTTCCAAAGGTATGGTGATGGATGAAAACAAGATAAATCCACCTAAAAATGAGCTATCAAATAAAGACAAAAAAAAAGAATATCAATGAACAACTTGCAATTGCAAACATTATGAGAAAATATAAGGTTTTACAATTGGGCTTGCAACTAGGTTTTCCAATTGCAACGAACATTTGCAACTCATGGTATTTATACAACCTTGAGTGTTATCGGACAAGCCGTAGCAAACACCCCTATGTTGTATACAATATTATATATATGGTGTAGCTCACATGTAACTACATGCAACTTCTTTGCAACTAATCTCCATGTTAGATTCCCATACACATTCCAACATGGTGAACAAAATGCCACATTTCATCCATTTGTCGACAAATGACATATGTTAATACCTTTTGCAACTTATTTTCAACTATTCTATAACTAGTTTGATTAATATAATCTTTAATTATTTCATTCATCCATTTGATGAATGAATTTTATTATTATATATTATAATTTATCTATAATTATTTTACAACTAGTTCAAGAAATATATTTTTTCATTATTTCATTTATCCATTTGAACAATGAATTTTGTTCCTATCCTTTGCAACTAACTTACAACTAAAGATGAAATGAAAATAAAAGATTTAGTGATTAATTTGTAACTAGGTGTTAAATTTGGGTTTCAAAGCAATTGCATGGTAGTTGATTTTAGTAGTATTAAACAATTAAATTGCAACTTATAATGCAATTATCTAGACTTCACACAACCATTGTCATATTGTCCTAATTATAATAGATAATGTTGAATTGTATTGGACATCATTATTTATAAAAATGAAATGGATTTGAAACTTTAAATACATTTACATTCCATGTTGAAGAATACATTACAAAAAAATCAAAAAATGATTCTATCAAAAGATAATTTAACTATGAATCAAAACATAATGCCTAAACTATATATTATTTTATTTTATTTTTATAAAAACAATTCAAATCATAAAAATGATGACCCATAATAATCAAATATTGTCATTTAGAACATTATGTTTAATAAATGAATGTTTTTTTTATTTTTGTTGAAATGGAACTTGAGCCATGTAATTTTTTCAATGCACTTTATTTGCTTGAAAATTTCCATATTATGATATTTAGTTCCACATGTGAAATGAAATCAATAACATATCATAACATTGTATGTCAAAAATATGTAAATAATCCCTTCAACTTGAATAAAACTAGTTTACAACTATACTGACAATAATATGTAACTTATTTGTCACTAAAATGCAACGTATAAAACATTGATACAAACTAAACTATAATTTGTACACTTGTAAATATATTCAAATATTGTGTTTACAATTAGGTAAATTGAATTGCAATTTTAAGTATTTTTGTGAAAATTACATTGTATATATAATTTTGATGTTGATGGATTGAAACATAATGAAAGTTCGACCCTATAATGTAAAAGCAAAAAAAGTAAAAACCTTCAATATCCAAAAGTAGGAGCAAGAACTTTAAACATCTAAAACCAAAAGTAAAAACTTTGAACATCCTAAAGTAATAGCAATAACTTTTAACATCAAAAAGTAAAAGTAAAAACCCTCAACATCCAAAAACCTTCAATGTTCAAAAGAAACAACAAAAACGTTCAACATTCAAAAGCGAAAGTAAAAACCTTCAACCTTTCTAAGATCAAAGATAGTAACTTTCAATATCTATGAACAAAAACAAAGCCTTCAACCTTTCTACAAGAACAAGAACCTTCAACTTCTTTAAGAGCAAGAACAAGAACCTTCAACCTCTTAGAGCAAAAACAAAAGCCTTCCACCTTTCTAAGAATAAAAACAAGAACGTTCAACCTTCAAAAGAAAAAACAAAAACCTTCAATCTCTCAAAGAGTAAGAATAAGAACCTTCAACCTCCAAAATAAAAAACAAAAGCTTTAATCTCCAAGTTATTTAAACTAAACAAACAAAAATAATCTTAGTTATAACACATGATATGTAAATTGCATCACCAAAAAAATAGGAAATACACAAAATGTTTGAATAAAAATATTTTTAAAAAATCATTTTGAATTTCTTGACAACATTGAATTTCAAATTTTAAGTTGAAATATAGTCGCATACTAGTCGCAAACAAGTTGAAATGTCATATATATTAGGTGGTGGAAATGCATACACATGGCATGATGGTATGCCTTATTCAAGGTCATATATTTGTTGCAAAGTAGTCATTGATTAATATCTAAATTTATCTTAATTGTGATGTAGTTGTTATATGCGATTAAAATGCAACTTGCCAATAGTTAAACATGGTTGATTTCAACTGAATATACAATGTGTACATTGTAATGTATAAATATACATCTTGCAACTAATTTGCAACTATAATACAATTCCTTGATTTTTTTGACATGACATTTTATTTATTAATTTGTTGTATTTCCATGGGACAGTTGCAATGCAATTGTATATTATTTGTTTTGGAGTTCTAACTGTAAGGTAGTCTAGTTGCAATGAACACAATTTTCTCATAATGAAACTTACAAATTATAAGAAGTTTAACTTCAGTAGAAGCTAGTTAAACTAACTTCAAACATCTAGCATTAGAAAGAAAAACATAAAACTTACTAGGGGCTTAAGACCCTATGGAAAATTAGAAACTTATATTTAATGCCTTGCCTACATTTAATTTCATGTAAACTTTATAGAATCCTATCAACCACTAAGTGTGTACCATAGAGGGTTCACAAAAAATTGAAAAACCTTAGAAGGTTTTAATTAAAGATTAAAACTAAAACCCTAAAGTAAATAGATTACATAAACTCAATAGAATCATTTGAATGGACCATTATATTCTTAAAAACTATGAATGGACCATAATGGAAAAAGGCCATCACCCAAGAAATGGAGTCAATATCTCCCAATGAAACATGGTCACTAGTTCCCCTATCACCATATCACAAATGCATTCAAGTAAATGGGTATATTACAAGATAAAAAAAGATCACAATAGAAAGCTTAACTTGTTGCTAAGGGGTTTGAACAAAAATAAGGGATACATTACAAGGAAAGTTTTTCACTTATTGTTAAGTGAACCACAATTCAAAGTATTGTTAGCACCATTGCCACATCAAAGGGTTGGAAGCTTCATCACCTATATGTAAAAATTGCATTCCTAAATGAAAAGGTTAAAAAAAATATTTACTTCAATTAATCACCCATCTTTGTTTAAATAGGTCGTGAAAACCCAATTTATAAACCAAATAGATCTTTGCATGGACTTAAGTAAACTCCAAAAACATGGTTCAAGTGAATATATACTTATTGGGGGTGAAAACACACTATGGTGATCCCCTTTGGGGCACTTTTGGGTCTAGTATTAAAGTATATACAATATAATTGTTCCAAAAGCACAATACATTTAATTTTGGGTATTAATTTTGGTTTTTGGGTCCTACAACAATTATTTTTACAAAATTAATGTTTTTTAGTATTATTTAGAAAATAATAATAATTTTCATTATTTATATTGAAGGATATGTGAATATATTTATAATATACATTGGTATAATGGGCCCAAAGTTTCGTTTTGACTACATTAACTTTAAGGCTTCATTAGTCATTAAAATAATCAATTTTAATGAAATTAAAAAATGGCCCATCTAGCTATGCTTCTCATCTTCTATGTGGATGTGATTTCTTGTCAAAATTTCAATTTACCACACATTTATGCATCTTTGCTGAAAAAACTCATTTTTTGAAATGAAAATTTATTAATTAGTCACATGGTATCCAAACATGGTTCATGTTATGTGAAATGACATGGTTCAATATACCTTCAAATTTCATAAAGAATAAAAATCATTTAAATTTTTTTTGGAGTATATTTGTGTTTTTGAATACATAAATACATTACATTCATTTCCACAAATATACTCTAATCTCCCACTTTATAAAATGAAATGAAATAGTTTTTTTTTGAATATTTTGTTTAGGTTACATTCTAACATAATACGCAAAAATATTGTGAATTTTTTTTGAAAGTTTGAGGTGGGATACATTTAAACATGCACATCCCTAAAAAGTAATACAATGTGACATCCCAAAGGGGGTCATCGTAGTTTGCTTTCACCCTCGGAATCAAAAGCTCCCAAGATAGGAAAATAGATTTGTATTACCTAATTATAAAGAAAATCACATACTCATTTTAAACAATTACATGGATGACTTATTCATCAGTAGGAGGAACACATAAAGAGTTGAATGGATAACTATTCAATTGTGTAGTTAGTTCAAGATGACAAACTTGGGAGTAGCTTTGAAGTACCTAGGCCTTGAATTCAAACAAACATTAGAAGCATATTCATTCACCAAAGGATTTACACATTGGAGTTAACGGATTTTGGGATAACCAATTGTAACCCAACCCACACATTGGTATTCAAACTATTCAAAGAAATTCAAACTTTAAAAACTACAAAAATTTGGTGGGCAATTAGTTGAAAATTTTCACTCACACATCACAAGTTTTCTAGGCCACAATTTAATAATATTATTTGTGTGAAATCTATTTTTTCATAGGTTCATAATGTTTAAACATGGATGCCATGCATTTAAAACACATATGAAATATGTATAAGGAGGATATAAGATTTGTTGTGGATGAAATTCCTTCATCCTACTTATAACTACTTCGTATGTATTTTTAGATGGGCAACCATGTTAACATGTACTAAAAGTAGTTGTATGCGCTATTTAATACTTCATGTTTTAAATGGCAATTTGATTTGGTGTTGAAATTTTTGAATTTACTTATATCAGAATGCCAAAATGTGTCTTTCATGACCTAGACATTTATGACTAATGTCCTAATCTAGTCATGTAGTCATATGTCCTTAATCATATACTCTTACTCAAATTTGTGATTATATTGCAATTGCATTACGGCTACATGATTAGATTAGGATTATTTTGTGACTCCATTGTGACTACATGACTAGCATACGTACATACATTAATAACCTATTTATGTTAGTAGTTTAACTAGGTGTTAGTTACCTACTAGTTATTTACTAGCTACTTATTAAATAGCTAGTACAAACCTACCTAATTACTTATTACTTATTACTAAGTACCTACCTACCTACTTACCTACCTAATAAGTAGGCATTAAATACAGACCTATTTACTACTTAGGTACTTACTTACTATTAGGTACCTACCTACTACTACCTCTAGGTACTACTTACTTATTATTACCAAGCTAGGTACCTACTAAGTTATTAGGTAGGTAGGCTAGGTTACTTATAAAATAGGTTAGAAAAAAATGTTTATAAGAATATGGTGACATTTTTTGTTATATAAAAATCATGTGGTGCAATAGTTAAGTGGGGGTTAAGGAATCCTTGGAGGTGAGGGGTTCAAGTCCTCATACTTGCAATTTAATGAACTAGCCTAACTAATTTAGCTTGCTAATTAAGTTAGCTTAAATTCCTAGGTAGGTTAGGGCCTACATTCCTAACATATAGGTTGGGTTTTTAGCCTTTATACCATGTGGCAACCTAGTGATGTGTTTACATGGCATGGGTGGAAAATATATTCATTTCATATTTAATGAATTGTATCCAATGACCATAATTTATGGATTTCATCAAACACTGATGACCTCCATGACTTTACAATTACAAAAATCACAATTGTACATTGTCTTATGATTGAGCCACAATAGCGACTAGGTGTTCTAAACAATGTATCCTATTCAACTGTAGTCATGTAGTCATGGATGATTTCCATGATTAACAACCTAGCCATAAATCAAGTTGCAAAAGACAACTTTTGGTGTAGTGTATAATAACATTTGTAATAAATAATGGGAGCATGTGAATCAATTTTAAATACCCATAAACACTTATAAAATGTTGTAATCAATGATTTTAAAAGTTTAAAAATTTTAATTTTTTTTGAAAATATTAAAAAAAAGATTTTTAGCCCATTTTTAATATATAATTTAACACAATAGTATACATTAAAAATATATATTTAAAAATTTGAAAAACATTTTGAGAATATTTCAAATTAAACTGTCACCTAAAGGGCCATGGTTGGTTCCTATTAACACAATTGAACCCAAATGCATGACATCCATGTTTAAATAATATGAACATACGAAAAAATAAATTTCACATGATTGTTATTGCCAAATCATGGCCCAAGAAGTTTGTGATGAAAGCTTAACATCATCTATGCCATTCATATGATAAACAAGTTCATGCACAAATCTTAACAATCATTGAAGGCAACTAAGAACATGGCCACTGTAACCCTCTATCAATATTTAGCACATCCAATGTGCATTGTTTAGTTTTTCCCCCATCCCTACTCATGAACTTAAATAGATGGATTGTACAAAGTGAAAAACTATTTAACTTTCACCATTTGGGTCAATCATAGTAGTTGGCCAATGATAAACAATCAGTTTTGTTGAAAAACATTCAATTCCTATTATTGCCATTTTACAAGGGCCTTGGTAACATGTGCACTTTTTTAGACCTTGAGAAATTTCATAATGTTTTTTAACAAATCCTTATCCCAAAAAATTATATAAGGGAATTTCATTGTTGATGTTGGGCATGTTCTAAGTGCATCTTGAGGTACTTCAAAAACATGTTAAACTTGAAAGTTGAATACATTTAGGAAAATTCAAATTTAAGTTCAGCAATTTCACAAACATCAACTAGGGGTTTAATTTGGACAAGAGGAAATCAATTGGAGGCTTTATTTCAAAATCCATTCCATGTCCTTCACATGGAATAAAAACTTAAACAACAATTAGTTGCATTATTGTCAATTGATTTAGAATATAAAACCTTGATGGAGACTAGTAAAAAAGCCATTTGGTTTCAAGATTTGAACTAGCAATCTTGAAAAATGCTCAAGTGTTGATTTACTGCAACATTGAAAGTTGCATCAAAATTTCCAAAGACTTGGTATATCACTCTAGAACAAAACATGTCACAATCCATTTGTCATTTGTTTAGGAACTCACAAGTAATGGGTGAATCAAATTTTTTCACATACCATCATTGACACTCTTACAAAGGTTTTGGGGAAAGCCAAGTTCCTTTGGTGTAATCATATCATGGGGCTACTCATTTCATCACATAAAGAACTACATGTAGGCATGGACAATCAAGTTGGAGATCAACATTGAATCAATGTTGTGTTCCTCCTCCTTTGTGAGGTCATTGAACCAATCTTCATAATCTTGATTCATCTTTTCTAGGAATTGTCACCACATAGGAAAAAAAGTCACCTCCTTTAATCATCTCTTTGACATTAGTTTCAAAGGCCTGAGCTTGCAATAATAGTGAATTTCGAGAATTCTTGACCATATGTGTTGAAGAAAAACATCATCTAGCAATAAAAAATACAATGGAGCAAATGCCTCACTATTCTCTCCCTTCATCTTGCCTCTCAAATCCTTATCCAATAACTAGTAAAGAACAATGTATAGGAAACAAGACCCTCAAATGGATCAAATTTCTTTCTCTTAAAACTTAACTTTCAACTTTGTATGTATAATTAGTCTATGAAGAAAAGGGTTGGTATTGTCTCATCCCCTTGAAGATCCATTGAGGGTTGTAAAGGCCTCACATGTTTTGATCCCCTTCCATCCCCTTGATGGTTGATTAATAAACTCAGTCATATTAGTGTAGAAAGTTGTGGATTAGTGGGGTCAATACCTACTTAATCCTACCTTTTACTCTTCTCTCCAACTTACATTCTCTTCATCACCTTGTGTCTATTCTCTTTGGGCTCTCATACTTCTTCCTTCAAGCTTGGATACCTATCTCTCTTATCCATTACCAACAGATTTGTCATCAGTGGCTTCTCCAACACAATTGCATGTATATCAGACTAGCTATCACCTAGATAGAAGATTAGAGAGGACCAACAATTTTCTTGTCCTATTTACAAGTGGACCTATTCTATTCAATGCCATTTGAAGGATAGGTTCTAACAACCATCCACATATAAAAATTAATGTATTTCATTTCATAATTTAATTTAAAGTTTGGCAATTGCTATCCCCCTTCTTATAATTCTTATTCCACTTGCATGTGATGGAATTCCCATTTCACCTTCCTGAATCTCATTCAAGAGAGTGCCAAAGTTTCAAAAGTTTTCCATGGTTAGTTTTTGAATTGTTTCTAGAAATCTTAAAATTACCAAGCCATTTAAGTTGTAGTTGCAAAAGGGTCTCCTAATCTGAAATTAGCTTTTAAAAAAAAAAATTGGTGGTGAATAAGACCAAATGCTTACTATTATCACCTTTATAGTCAATTTTGAGATTTTTAATCCAATGAAACCATTGAATGCTTAATTGTTTGAATTACCCATGGATCTCCTAATGCATCGTGTTCTAAAATTGGGGTCATATTTTAATGGTGTGGGTTGGTGGCCGATTGCACAATTGGTGTGGGATTGGAGTTGGTTGAAGCAAACCACCCAAGATCTTCAAATATATTAAACTGTATAGGCCTATGATTGATGTGGATGCTCAAAAGGACCACACTACCATTGGCTTAGCCACTCTTGAGGAGTGGATATAATGTGTCGTTGTCTTTCTTGATGGATGTAACCTTGGTGTCTAGTTGAAGTCGATTCCTCTTCCTTCAATCTAGGGGATTAGAAACATTTTTCTTGTCTATGTTGGGAGTTCTGTTTCTATAAGTTTGAAATATTTTTTCGCAATTGCCCATAAAATGTTCTTGTCTATTTTTGGAGTTCTTTTCTACAAATTGTATTGTGAAGTACAAATGGGAGTCTCCAAAATCTATCCAACACTTCAACTAGCATAAGGTGACAAACCTAAAGTACAAAGAATCCCGGAAAATCAATGGACACTTATAACCCTCTAGGTGAATAGTGACTAGTACATGTTGTCATGTTTGGTCAGCATGCTTTTCAGGTAATTATTTCTTGCTAAATTGCTATTTTTCAAAGAGGCTGACAATAACAATAAAAACAATAAAAGTAATAAAATGCAACCATGAGCTGCACCCTAATTCCCCTTCCTTTCTGATGTCCAAATTCTCAAGTATACCCAAATACAGGGTCGGGGTCAGCACATATCTAGCAAATAATTAATTAATTATGAAGATTTCATTTCAAACATGTAATACTCCCTAAATATTTCAAAAGATTCTTCATTTTCCTTCACCAAAAAAATATTCTTGAAAAATATTTAATTTTTTTTAGCATTTTTAAAAACAATTTTAATTTGTGTTGTAAACTGCCAAGATACTACGATATTCTAAAGACCCAGAAAGTCGAAGCCCGTACTCAAGACCATTGAATTGCCAACAAATAAGGAGTTGATTTCAAGTAGCCGGATCACAGCTCTTGAATGTCAAAGAGTTGAAACTAAGGTCCCAGCATTAAAAATGAATTTGAAATGGGAATGTTGTATCTGTGACTGATTGATTGTGTATTTTTTGTTGTTGGCCTTGCCTACCAAGGCAAGGATATTGTGTTTAGATTCATTATAGAGTATAGTAGCTTAAGGGATTTTGGCCCTGAGGTAATAATAATAGGTCTATTTTTATATGAAGATTTTTGAAATATGATATTTTGGCTTGTGTTGAAACTTGAGATTAGTTATTATGGAGTTATAATATCTTGAAGGATTTTGGTTTCTTTTTTAGAGGATTTTTTGAAGATTATATTATTGCATGGAGAAATATTTGAATTTTCATAATTTTCTTCTAAATTTGCCTTAAGATACTTTTTAATTTAAATGGCAAGGTCACACACTGTGACACACCCCTTGTTTCCTGTTAGAAGATTGAAGCTAAGGTTTATTTTCATTGAACAAAAGAAGAAAAAAAAGGGAGAATTGGTCTAGTTTATAGTAGGTAGTAGACAAAAGTTGAAAGTGTGTTTTTCATATGTGGTTGGATCTTGCACTAAAAAGACTCACCACAAGCAAGTACACTGTACATTGGTAACCTTGGAAAAAAATCACAAAAGATCAGCTTGACTAATGAGACCTTGAGGTCAAGGTCTCCAAATTCAACAAGAGTGCTTGAGAATTAAATGGAAACATTTTCAATATTCTCAACTGGGTTTCCTCTGTCAATTTTGTGCTATCAAAAATTTCCCAAAAATTAGAAAAATTACTGGAAGTTGCATTTGAAACATGAACTTTTCCCAAATTTTTTGTTGAGAAAACAACAAGAAAATCGTTTGGGAAAAAAAAACTGAGACTCAAGCTCTGTGCAGTGTTTTTTTGGTGGGATTTTGTGATGTAGTTGAAGCAGTCCTCCATAAGATGATTTAGCCAGATTTGGACATAAAAGGTATGAAAGTAATAAAATTTAAACTTCATTCTGTGTTTTTGGCTATCTACTGGAACTTAATATAGAATCTGAAAAATAATTTAAAAATTTATTTTTAAAAATCGTACAACTGAAGCCCTGCACCCCCCCCCGAATTTGTGTTTTTTGCCATTTAAAAAAGAATTTCTCCATTTGGCAAAAATTTTCCAGACAAAATAAAATTGCACGTCCACTTTGAAGAAATGAGAAAATTGCACATAATTGTGACAAAGAAGGAAAAAAAAGGTTGACAAGAAACAAAGGGAAAGAGTGAACAAGAAACAAAACATCATGAACTGAGCCGCTTGAAATGGAAAGTGTTAGCTATACAGGAAGAAGAACAAAGCACAAGCCTATGAGAATGTGCTGAACTTCATGAGACCCAGGGGTATAGTCTGCTGTAACCTGAAGATAGATCATTTGTCCTGAACTTGATGGATATGATCATCTTCTCTGGAACTTGGTTGCACTGTATTCCCGCCCCACACTCTGAGCTTTTGAATTGTTGTCTTTTTGGTTTAGTCTATGTTGAGGAGAATTTTACAATCCCTTTTGGTGGCACCCAGTTATCAGGCTAGTGAATCGGAGTTTCTGTGTACAATGACTGGAACGCCCAAAAAATTTAAAGAAGTCGTATAATACCTACAGGTGACAAAATTTTGACTGATCCCGCAAACAAATTTTCAATTGAGCCCACTGGGACCTTTCAATGAATGCATCGAAGGCGGCAGTAGTAGCCAAGCAGCTAGCTGGTTTAGTCATGCAGTGAGGCTTGGAGCTGGACCCATAATTGTAGCATGAGTGTTCTGATGGCTGCTCAAATGCTCCAGGGATGTAAAGCCCTGATCACAAGTATTGCTGAAATTATTCATTCCCCGATCCATGGCATCTGCATCCCCAGTTCTAAACCCGACTGCATCTGTTGCCACTACACTTGTAATGGGCTCTAGACTTTTGTCCACCCTTGTATCCAAACTGTCACCCCAGCAGGATTTCATGTGCTGCAGCTCTGTGCCTTTCATTCCCTGATCCATGCCCTGATCTGTTGCATCCCCAGTTCTAAAGTCCCCAACTGCATCTGTGCCTTTCATTCCCTGATCCATGGCCTGATCTGCTGCATCCCCAATTCTAAAGTTGCCAACTGCATCTGTGCCTTTCATTCCCTGATCCATGGCCTGATCTGCTGCATCCCCAGTTCTAAAGTTCCCAACTGCATCTGTGCCTT